>WPCI01359014.1_pt1 | contig 111045 bp, 107 predicted proteins | sample 5399871 | NCBI WGS metagenome assembly WPCI01 (sample SAMN12869469, study PRJNA574797) | sludge metagenome | isolation source: wastewater treatment of pH7 | place: China:Beijing | collected 2019-05-20
GTCTGTGCTGCATTCGTCTGTGTTGCACTGCACCGTTGCGCGCTCATCTGAGGCAATGAGTTCCGGCACGCCCACCGCGGACATTACGGTGCCTGCGCGGGAGTGGGTGAGGTGACCTGATCAATTTGCAATGTGAGCCGACTGAGGTCAATTACTTCCGTCACAGTCTGCGAATCGTCGGCGGATATCGCATCGCTGAACCTCACGCTGACGTCAACAGGCACGCGCTGCGGGCGCGGACTGTAGTAGACGAACTGATTCGCGCTGTCGAGGGAGAGAGTGATCTGTCCGGTCATATCGGGGTCGAGGATCGTGTACGAGTTCGGGTCAACGCTTAATTCACCCACCAGTCGTGTTCCGCTGACCAGCACGAGCGCCCAGGTTCGATAGTTCAGTGTGTCGCCAGCGGAGATCTGCCAGTTCTCAATGTCGATCTCTTTTTCGAAACCCGGAATGCCGTCTCCCTGTGATCCGCTCTCGGCGATTGAGGTTGTCCAGTTTCCTGCTTCGATTTCTAAAATGCGAAGCTCTCCCGTCTGCGTATCATCAGTCCGGCTGCCGAGGGCGGAGCCTTGCCACAGCGAGAAGCCACTGAATGCCAGAAGAAAGAGCGCAGTCGCGGCCAATCCAGCAAGTGTGCCTCGAATCGCGAGACGTTCCTGTCGTGTGGCTGGCATCGCGCTCCAGGGCCAATTAAAAATGAAAGAAAGCTACAACAGTCTCATTCGCTGGCGCGCTGCTGACAACCACCAATTCCCTCGCACGAGTGCTCATCTTTGAGCCGCACCACTCACGCCCGAAAGCAGGTGATGTGCTCGGTGCACGCAGAAACGCCCCGCCTTTCACGCTGATCCAGCGAGAGAGTCGGGGCGTATCTCTACACGTGTGGAGGCTAGTGCTTGCCCTGCGCCGCGACAGCGGCTGCGCCTGCTGCGGCTGCCTCTGGATCGAGGTAACGACCAGGCCCAGTTGGCTTGCCTGATGCGTCGATTTCGTACACCAGTGGCATGCCAGTGGGAATATTGAGCGCGGCAATGTCGGCATCGCTGATTCCATCGAGGTGCTTCACAAGCGCGCGCAAGGAGTTGCCGTGGGCGGTGACCAGAACCGTCTTGCCTGAGTTCAGATCTGGCAAGATCGAGTCGTTCCAGTAGGGGAGCAGCCGCACGATGACGTCTTTCAGGCATTCCGTGCGAGGGCGTTCGCCATCGATATCGGCGTAGCGAGGATCATGCGCCTGCGACCACTCGCTTGAATCGTCGAGTGCGGGAGGAGGCGTATCGAAAGAGCGACGCCATTCCATGAACTGTGCTTCGCCGTACTTCTCGAGCGTCTCATTCTTGTCGAGTCCCTGAAGTGCGCCATAGTGGCGTTCATTCAAACGCCAGGAGCGCTGTACTGGGATCCAGAGACGATCAGCAGAATCAAGTGCCAAGTTTGAAGTCTGAATCGCGCGGCTCAGCATCGAGGTGTGCAGCACATCAGGCAGCAGCCCCGCCTCAGCGAGGAGTGTTCCCGCGTTCGCAGCTTCGCGTCGGCCCTGTTCGGTGAGTCGCACATCGACCCAGCCGGTGAACAGGTTCTTTTCGTTCCATTCGCTCTGCCCGTGGCGCAGCAGGATTAGCGTGTTCGTCATGCGTCCAGCCTACCCTGGCTCGCGCCACGGAAGCGGCGATCAGGAAGCGAGGACTCCGTCAAGCATCTCAGATGCCTTGTCTTCGTCGGTCTTCTCGGCAAGAGCAAGCTCAGAGACGAGGATCTGGCGAGCCTTTGCAAGCATGCGCTTCTCTCCGGCCGACAGTGATTTTACTTCTTGATCACGGCGCCACAGGTCGCGAACAACTTCGCTCACCTTGATGACATCACCGGAGGCGAGCTTTTCAAGATTCGCCTTGTACCGACGTGACCAGTTGGTGGGTTCTTCTGTGAATGGTGCGCGAAGCACCTCGAAGACCTGCTCGAGTCCCTCTTGATCAATGACGTCACGAACGCCGACGAGATCGCAGTTCTCAGCGGGAACCTCGATGGTCAGGTCACCCTGATTGACCTGAAGCTTGAGAAATAGTTTCTCTTCGCCACCGAGCTTGCGCTTTTTCACTTCGATGATCTTCGCCGCGCCGTGATGGGGATATACGACGGTCTCTCCGACCTCAAACTGCATTGAGTGGCTCCTTGTATCAGCTAAGCCTCTATAATACCACACGCCTCGCCGCGACTTAGGCGCGCCTAAGGTGAACGACGCCGCGAAGACGCGATAGTATGATCTCAACTGTCTGATGTACTGCAGGCCGATTTTTGCCGCCCAATTGAATCCAAAGGACACACCTTGAAGACTCGTCGGATCGCTTCGTCAATCGCTCTTGCGGCGGCAATCGCCCTTGGCGCAACCGGTTGCAGCATGATCGCTCCACAGGGAACGACTCATCCATACGCACCGAGCGACGGAATCGATGTCACCATTGAGCAGGTCGCGCTGCGTAACCTGCTGCTCGTTGCAGACGAAAGCGGAGACAATTTCAATGTTGTATTCGCTGGCGTGAACAACACCACTGATGACCTCGTGGTCAGCATGACCTTCGCCCATGACTCGACCGAAGCCAGGGCAGACTTCCTGCTGGTTCCAGGGCTGAGCTCATTCGGCAACCCAGAGGGTGAAATCGCTCCGACGCTCGTCAGCCTCCCCGGCCTCAAAGCTGGCGCTACCGTCGAGGTGTACTTCGAGGTCGCCGGCGGTGGCGAAGCCAAGTACGAGGTTCCTGTTCTTGACGGCACGCTCAGCGAGTACAAGGATTACGTGCTCTCTGCCTCACAGCTGCGCAAGATCGAGCGCGATGCAGCGGCAGCAGAGTCCAAGGGCACGAACGACGCTGCCTCATCAAAGGACGCAACTGCTACCGAAGACGCAGCAGAAGCTCCTGCCGCTCAGTAGTTTTTCTGGCCGTTTTCGGCAAACGACACAGATGCCCCCGGTCGAAAGACCGGGGGCATCTGTGTGTGAGGCGCATGAACCAGTTGCTGGCGTCACTGTGCGGCGCGATTGCGGCGCCGATTGACCCGCAATGCAGTCGCGAGAAGGGCTATCCGAACCGGTACCCAACGCCGCGTACTGTCGTCACAATCTTCGGCTCTTTCGGATCCTGCTCAATACGCGAGCGGATTCGCTTAATGTGCACATCGAGCGTCTTGGTGTCGCCGTAGTAGTCGCTGCCCCACACTCGATCAATAAGCTGGCCGCGCGTGAGCACTCGCCCTGAGTGGCGCATGAGCAGCTCAAGAAGCTCAAACTCGCGCAACGGCATCGCCACTTCTTCGCCCTGCACTTCAACGGTGTGCCGTTCGACATCGAGTCGAATTCCCAGTTCATCGAGCACGCCATCGTCATCGGCAAAATCCTCTACCACCGCGGCGGCCTCCGAGCGTCGAAGTGCCGCGCGCACCCGTGCGAGCAGTTCGCGGGTGGAGTAGGGCTTTGTAATGTAGTCATCGGCACCAAGCTCAAGCCCCACCACAATATCGATCTCACTGTCTTTTGCGGTGAGCATGATGATGGGCACCTGCGACTTTGCGCGAATGCTCCGGCATACCTCGGTACCTGGCAGCCCTGGCAGCATCAGGTCAAGCAGCACCAGATCCGCTTGCGTGTCAGGAAACACCCGAGCAGCTTCAGATCCGTCCGCCACGATCTGAACTCGGTAGCCCTCGCGTTCAAGCAAGAAGGCCAGGGGTTCAGAGATAGAGCTCTCGTCTTCAACGAGCAGAATGCGTGAGTTCACGATGTCAGTTCTTTCTTCGGTCGAGGATCTTCGCCGCGCTTCTTCCGAGCAGAGCGCTTTTTGCGTCGACGTCCTTTGTCAGAGAGTTCGTTTTCAATGAGGGGGAAAGTAAGTGTGAAGCTCGAACCGACGCCCTGCTGCGACCAGACAGTAATGTCGCCTCCGTGCGCACGCATCGTGTGCCGAGCAATAGAGAGGCCGAGTCCGGTGCCGCCGCCCTCGCGGCTGCGTGCGGTATCCACTCGGTAGAACCGTTCAAAGATGCGCGGCAGGTGTTCGGCAGCGATTCCTTCGCCCTGATCCTTGACGGTCACCCGGCAGTAATTGTCTTCGACATCGATGCCGATGCCGACCGAGGTGCCCTCTGGAGAGTGCCTGATGGCATTCGTGAGAAGATTGGCGATCACGGTGCCAAGTGAGGACGGGCGGCCAAGAGTGGTGAGATCCTCAGGGAGCGAGTCCGACTCGCTGAGCACGATCGAGATGCCCTGCTGGGCCGCAAACTCTTGGTGCGCCTCGACCTCCGTGCGCACCACAGCTCGCAAGGCCACCGGTTCGCGATCCTCAGGCTGGAGCGAGGTTTGCGCCTCAGAGAGCTGGATGATGTCCCGCGACAGATCGCCAAGGCGACGCGATTCTTTGTGCAGTTTTTTCGCGAAGCTGCGCACGATCTCTGGTTCATCGGCTGCTTCAAGTACGGCCTCAGAGAGCAAGCTGATGGCAGCGATGGGAGTCTTCAGCTCATGGCTCACATTTGCGATGAAGTCGCGCCGCATGGCATTCACTCGCTGCTCTTCACCAAGGTCGTCGGCGAACACCACGAGAAAGCGGCGCTGCAAGCGCACGATCTGCAAGCGGATCGTGTCGCCCTCAGCTGGATCGATCACATCGGTTGCGCCGGTCGACATGACACGGCGGGCCCGCTTCAGGAAGTCCGCATCGTTCAGCTGTTCGCCGGTGATCCTGGAATCATCGCGAGCCGCCGGATTCGCATACACTGGCGAGAGTGATGCGTCGAGGATGACCGCAAAGCGATCGAGCGCATGCAGCAACTCGATTGCTGCGGGCGGAAGTTCTGGCCGCATTGAGGCCGCCCGTTTGCGACCGAGTGAACGGGTGCCAAACACTACGGCGGTGCCGATGGCGCCGGCGGCAAGGCCGAGTCCGACTGAGGCCAGGACGAGTAGCGTCGGGGTCATACTCACCATCGTATGTCCAGCAGGCTTTCCGTTCAGGTGAGTTAAGCTCCTGTTCACCTTGAGTAGAGGCAGTGTTCATGAGTCGGGGAGACAATTGAGCGAGGGCGTGCGTCGGCTTCGCTGTATCGACGCCCCGTGCAGGTGCCTTGCCTCGCTACAACTTTCGATCGAAAACGCCCAAGACAGGAAACTTTAGGAATGCGTGAAGTCTTTCAGCAGGAGCTGCGTGAGGTGCAAACCCGTCTCGTGCAGATCGCGGAGCTCGTTGAAACCGCTATCCAGCAGGCAACGACCGCGTTCGGTTCGAGCGATGTTGCGCTTGCCGAACAGGTGCTTGACGGCAGCGAGCAGGTCGATCAGTACACGAGCGAGCTCGATGAACTGACCATCGACATTCTCGCGCGCCAGCAGCCAGTCGCGAGCGACTTGCGACTGATTGTCGGGGCGCTTCGGATGAGTTCTTCGCTCGAGCGGATGGCCGATCTTGCCCAGCACATTGCTCAGCTCGCTCGCTACCGCTACCCAGATAGCGCGATTCCGGAGGGCTTGCGAAAGACGTTCGCAAAGATGGGCGCCATTGATGTGAAGATGGCTGGTCTGCTGGTTGAGCTTCTGCGCGATCAAAACGCGAAGGTGATCGACAAGATTCGCGATCTTGACGACGATCTCGATGAATTGCACGCGAAGGTCTTCGAGAAGGTGCTGAGCGAGAAGATCCAGGTCGACGGTCCGACCGGCGTGGTCGATGCCACGCTCGCTAGCCGTTACCACGAGCGATTTGGCGATCACGCGGTCGACATTACCAAGCAGATGAATTTCTTCTTGAACGGCGAACTGCACTAGTAGAAACAGCTTGAATGCGGGCGGAGGCTCGTCTCGGTTGCTCGTCACGAGCGATTGACCCTCGGGTGGCAAGTGCACCTGGGACGGTACGCGTCGTGACGAGAAATCGATGCGAAACTCCGCCCGCATGTGCTGTATACGGCCCTCGTAACGAATCACCGTGCGCGATCCAGCGCGACTAGGCTTACTGGTGTGAAACAACGTATTTACGACTCGCGGCAGCAGGCTGTCGTCGACTTTGAACCGATCACGAGCGGCGAAGTCGGCATGTACGTCTGCGGGCCAACCGTGCAGTCCGCACCCCATATCGGGCATCTGCGCAGTGCGCTGGTCTACGACCAGATTCGTCGTTGGTTTGCGGCAACCGGACATCGCGTCACCCTGATCAGAAACGTCACCGACATTGACGACAAGATCCTCGATAATGCGAGGATCGCTCAAGAAGCGGGCGGTAGCGAACCCTGGTGGGCGCTGGCATACCGTGTGGAACGAGAGTTCACTGCTGCATATGACGCGCTTGGCGTGCAGGCGCCGGTGTATGAACCGCGGGCGACGGCAAATATTGCAGAGATGGTTCAGCTGATCGAGCTGCTCATTTCCCGCGGCCACGCCTACCAGGCTGAAGATGGCAGCGCGAGTGTGTATTTTGATACTGCGAGCTGGCCAGACTACGGTGCGCTTACGCGGCAGCGGCGTGAGCAGATGGAAGATGCGGCAGATAGCGAGCCGCTGGGAAAACGCGATCCGAGAGATTTTGCCCTCTGGAAGGCGTATCGTTCCCATGAGCCAGAGAGCGCCTCTTGGCCATCGCCCTGGGGCCGCGGCCGTCCAGGCTGGCACATTGAGTGCTCAGCAATGGCAACTCGTTATCTTGGCGAAGCCTTCGATATTCACGGAGGTGGGCTCGATCTTCGCTTCCCCCATCATGAAAACGAGATGGCGCAGTCCACGGCGGCGGGCCACGGCTTTGCTCGGCACTGGATCCACAATGGGTTGGTGAATACCGGCGGGCAGAAAATGTCGAAGTCGCTCGGTAACTCCCTCTTTGCTTCCGAGCTGTTGCATGCATACCGCCCGATAGTGCTGCGCTATTTCTTGGGGTCGGCCCATTACCGTTCGGTGCTTGAGTTTTCGGATTCATCGCTCGCAGAGGCCGCAGCCGCTTTCGCAAGGATCGAAGGATTCCTCGAACGCGCCGTCAGTTTCCTCGAAGCGAGTGAGGGGGACCCCGCTGTTGCGGGCCGTCTCGACCCATTGCGCGATCCTGTTTCGGTGGCGGCGCTACCGGAGGCATTCACGACGGCGATGCTTGATGATTTTGGTATCCCGCAAGCCTTGGCCGCCTTGCACGGAGCTGTAAGGGCTGGGAACGTTGCGATTGACGAGGGGGACACCGACTCCCTCCTCGCTCGTGGAGCAGAGGTCGTCGCGATGCTGCATGTGCTCGGGCTTGATCCACGCACCCCCGAATGGAGTGAGAAAGCGGCACATGATGACTCAGGTCGTGAAGAGCGTGCACTCGATACGCTAATTACGGGTATGCTTGCCGAGCGCCGCGCTGCAAGAGAAGCGCGGGACTTTGCGACAAGCGATGCGATTCGAGACCGCCTCACTGCGGCTGGCATTGCACTAGAAGACGGACAACAAGAGACTCGCTGGAGCCTGACATGAGCAGCAAGAGTACGCGCGGCGGAGCCGTGCGCAAGAAGAGCCGAGGAAAAGCCGTAGGCTCGGGTGGACAAGGGCGCCAGGCGCTCGAAGGCCGCGGCCCCACCCCGAAGGCAGAGGACCGGACCTATCATCCGGCTGGAAAAGCCAAAGCAGCTCGAGAGCGCCTTGAGGCGGCTCGAAAGCGGCACGGTGGCGGTCGCGACAACGAACAGAAGCGTGCTCCGCGGAAGAAGTCCGATGACACTGAGCTGGTGACCGGCCGCAACGCAGTGCTTGAAGCCTTGCGTACGAAGATCCCCGCGACCGCGCTGTACGTTGCCGCCAAGGTGGAAATGGATGATCGCATGCGCGAGATCCTTGGCATCGCGGTAGGGAGAAACGTTCCAGTGCTTGAGGTCATGCGTCCCGAGCTGGACCGCATGACTTCGCGCGATACGGTGCATCAGGGCGTAGCGCTGAAGGTTCCCGCCTACGAGTATGCGCACCCGCTTGAACTGCTCGATGAGGTTGAACAGCGGGGAGAACTTCCCCTGCTCGTCGCACTCGACGGTGTGACCGATCCTCGCAATCTCGGCGCCATTATTCGATCTGTCGCCGCATTCGGCGGTCAGGGAGTGATTGTGCCCCAGCGTCGTTCAGTGGGGGTGAATTCTGCCGCCTGGAAGACCTCAGCCGGAGCCGCAGCTCGTGTGCCGGTCGCGATGGCATCGAACCTCACTCAAACCATCAAAGCGCTCAAAGAGCGCGGTCTGTTCGTGGTTGGACTTGACGGAGACGGAGACGTGTCGCTTCCAGGTCTTGACCTCGCGAGTCGTCCGCTTGTGGTCGTGGTCGGCAGCGAAGGCAAAGGTCTCTCCCGCCTGGTGACCGAGAACTGCGATGCTGTGGTGTCGATTCCGATTTCAGCTGCGACCGAGTCGCTTAACGCAGGTATCGCAGCGAGCGTGTCGCTCTATGAGGTTTCGAAGTTGCGCGCCGAAGCTGAGGCAGCTGCATCAGCAGCCAGTGAATAGGCGGTTGCGCGGAGAGCACCGACCCAGGTGCACCGCAGCAGCAGTCTTTCTGCGCACGCACTGAGCATCGCCTCCCCATAGACACGAGCAATCGGTGTCCCGGCCTTGACGGGACGCCGATTGCTGTTTCGCGCGCCCGGGCGGATCTGATGCAACATTTCAGACTGTGACAGAGTTTTCGCGGTCACTTGCTTCACAATGGCATGATGAGTGAGTGATCCAAGTAGAGAATCTCGCGAAAGTCTTCGGCGCAGGGCCGAATGAGGTGCGCGCCCTTGACGATGTGAATCTCAAGGTTGACCGCGGCGAGATTCTTGCTGTAGTTGGACAAAGCGGAGCCGGGAAGTCCACCCTCGTGCGCTGTTTGACGCTGCTCGAACAGCCAAGCAGTGGCAAGATCACTGTCGGCGATCGCGTGATTACCGACCTTGCAGAGGGCGAATTGCGCGAAGCTCGCCGCGCCATCGGCCAGGTCTTTCAGCACGCCAATCTGCTCGACAACCGCACGGCGAAAAAGAACGTCGAGTATCCGCTTGAGATTGCCGGCTGGAAGAAAGCGGATCGCGCTCAGCGCGCAGAAGAACTCCTGACGCTTGTCGGTCTCGCTGACCGGCAAGAAAACTATCCCTCGCAGCTCTCAGGGGGCCAATTGCAGCGGGTAGGTATTGCCAGGGCGCTCGCCGCGAATCCTGACGTGTTGCTCTGCGATGAGCCGACGTCGGCGCTCGATCCCAGCACCACCGAAGACTTGCTCGACTTGTTGGTGAAACTGCGCGACGAACTCAATGTGACAATCCTCATCATCACGCACGATCTTGCTGTGGTGCGTCGTATCGCTGACCGGGTAGCCGTGCTTGAGGGAGGCCGCGTGGTCGATGACGGCACCGTTGAGGCGGTAGCCGCGCACGCCGACTCACCCCTGCTCAGCGATCTCGGTGTGGAAACGGCACGCGGTGCTACTCAGTTGCAGGTGAGTGGCGGCCAGGTGCAGGCCGCGATCCCGTTTATTTCGAGAATCACCCGCGAGCTCGACATTGAAGTTTCGTTGCGTTCCGGCGGATCGCACGCGATCGGTGACGCGCATGTGGTGAGTGCCACGCTCGGATTCGATTCGGTGCAGGATCGCGATCGTGCCGCTGCGTGGCTGCGAGAGCACGGCTTTACGGTGGCAGAAGGATGAGCGCAGTGCTGACAAAGAGCGGTTGGTCCTGGGAAGAGATTTTCTCAAACCCGGTCATCACCCAAGCTGTTCCGGCGTCGACCGTCGAGACGCTCTACATGGTGCTTACCGCGCTCGTGATCTCAGTGATCTTCGGTGTGCCTCTCGGAGTGTATCTCTGGAACAGCGGGCCGACTGGACTTCGTCCTGCCGCGGCCGCGAACCAGGTCGTCGGCACGATTGTGAATATTGTGCGTTCGCTCCCGTTCGTGATTTTGATGGTGCTGCTGCTCCCGGTGACGCGCTTCGTCGTTGGCACCACCCTCGGGGCCACCGCATCAGTAGTTCCCCTCGCTATTGGGGCAATACCGTTTCTTGCCAGACTCGTCGAATCCGCACTGCGCGAGGTCTCGGCAGGCAAGATTGAAGCATCTATCGTCTGTGGCGCCAGCAAGTTTCAGACCATTACCCGCACGCTGCTCCCCGAGGCGTTGCCGAGCATCGTTTCTGCGATCACCACGACTTCAATCGCGCTGGTTGGATACTCGGCAATGGCAGGCCTCGTCGGTGGTGGTGGCCTCGGCTATCTGGCCGATGCATACGGATACAAGCGCTTTGACCTTCCGGTGCTTATCGCGGCCACGATCTTGCTCATTGTCATCGTGCAGATCTTCCAAGTGATCGGCGACGCTGCAGCGCGAGCGCTCGACCATCGGTCAACTGCTTCTGGCCGTGCACTCAGCAAGAAACAGCGAATGTCTCAGTAAATTCGCTTTCCGCTTCCCCCTTTCAGTTCCATCAAGGTGCCATCACAGGCGTTCCACCTACCCAAAAACAGGAGACACACATGTCTATTTCACGTTCAAACCGCGCGCTTCGCGTGCTCGGCATTGGCGCATCGGCCCTGCTCGCAGTCGGTCTGGCCGCATGCGGCGCTTCGGGCGCATCTCCCGAAGACAAGGGAGAGGTTGCTCTCGACACTCCCTTCACAGTCGCAGCGACCGAGGTTCCGCACGCGGACATCTTGAAGTTCGTGCAGGACAACCTTGCAGAAGAGGCCGGGATCAACTTTGAGATCAAGACCTTCAGCGACTACCCGCTTGGAAACCGCTGGCTTGAAGAGGGTGAAGTCGATGCGAACTACTTCCAGCACCGCCCATACTTCGATGCGCAGGTTGAAGAGTTCGGCTATGACATTGCTCCGTTGAGCGATGTGCATGTCGAGCCATACGCGGCGTTCTCAGAGAAGTACGACAGCGTTGCTGACCTGCCCGACGGCGCAAAGATCAGCGTGACAAACGACGCTGCAAACCAGGAGCGTGCGCTGCGCCTGCTGGCTCAGGAAGACCTCGTTGTACTGCCTGAGCAGGGTGATCTGAGCGTGCTGGCAATCCAGGGCAGCAAGGAATACAACCCCCACGGGTTCACCTTCATTGAGGCTGATCCCGCGGCACAGGCGCGTGCACTCGCCGACGTTGACCTTGGCATCCTGAACGGAAACTACTTCCTCGATGCAGGATTTACTCTCAAGGATGCGCTGATCATTGAGCCGCTTGAGGGCAACATTTACGCGAACTTCCTCACCGTGCGATCGGCTGACGTGAATGATCCTCGCCTGCTCAAGCTTGACGAGCTGCTGACCTCACCAGAGACGAAGGCCTTCATCGAGAAGACCTGGCCGGGCGGTGACGTTTCGCCAGCGTTCTAAGCGAAACGCTTTTCGAGGGTCTCAAGGATCGCCCACAGGTGCTCACCACGCACTTGCGGGCGATCCTCGTCTCTTGTCGATTGCACCGCTACATGACGTAGATTTCGCACGCGCGCCAATGGCCATGCGACCATTCAAGGCGAAGCGCCACTGCGTGCGAGCGATGCTCCGTGTGCAGCACGACAGTTGCTTCGGCGATGTGCGGAAGCACCCGGCACAGACGCAATCTCCCTGGGCTGGGGATGCATCGACGGAAGTCTGAGATTGCTTGCCGGCGTTCTCGTTGCGCGGCTCGTTGCGTGGCGAGCTGTCTCGCCGCTGCCAGCGAAATCGAGGTGCCAAACTCCTGGATGCTTCTGCTGCCCTCAACCGCTTCAAAGCATCGGGCAGCGAGTCTGCGCACGAAGCGATCCTGGGGGTCGGGGATCTCTTCGGCGAAATCCTGTGAACTGCTATTCAGATGAAGTGCGGGGTGCATGATGGCTCCTCAAATACCTTGTGAATGCACTCCCCGTTGCTTACGACCAACCCGCGATTGCGGGTGTGAAAGACACAATAAATGGTGGATCAAGAACTTTCACATAGTGATTTCGCATAAGGCCTGAACTCCTTGAACTCCTGGATCTAGAGGTTTTCTTCTTTCCTCAGCGTGGCAGGATGCTTCTTCACCTGATCCGGTGACGTTGCCCTCTATGCTGAAACCGTGTCTACCCTTCGCAACCTCGCAACTAAGTACTCCAATCTGAGCGATGAGCAGCTTGACTGGCTTGAGCTATTGACGCTCGATTGGCCGCTTCTTGCTGATCTTGCTCTTGGCGATGTGGTGCTCTGGGTGCCGACCACTGACTCGAACTACATCGCCGTTGCGCACAGTCGACCAGCCGGATCGGTGACCCTGTTCTACCGAGACATCATTGGCGACTATATGCGTGATGACTGGCGCGAGATCGTAGACGAGACTATGGAGTCGCGCCAGCCAGCAAGCTCGCGTGCTCCGGTTTGGTACGAAGAAACTGCCATGAAGCTCAACGCGTTCTCAGTCAGCATGCGCGATGAGGGTGCGGCCGGGTCTGCCGAGACCGCGCGAAATACCGACACTGGCGTGATTACGACGATCGGCATGCCGACAGAGCCGTTCGCGGTGCTCACTGTGCATACCAGCCCCTCAGATCCGCAGTACACGAACCATATCGGCAAAGCTTTCCGTGAGGTCGCCGACGACCTGTTTTCCATGATCCAGCAGGGCCTATTTCCATCTCCTGGCAGCACGAGGGGGCGTGAGCGTGGTGCACCCCGCGCTTCGGATGGTCTGGTGCGGATCAATATGGAGGGCACGGTTACCTTCGCCAGCCCGAACACCCAATCGGCGTTCATGCTGCTCGGCTATCGAGACGAACTTGAGGGCGAGAACTTCTCGGAAGCCATTGCTGAACTCGTCAAGGGGCAGTTCGACACGAACGAATCATTGCCGCTGATTGCCCAGGGTCGGGTTGCAAAGCGCGCTGATCTTGAGATCAACGGGCGCGTGGTGACCTTGCGCTCGATCCCTGTGATCCGTGACGAAGAGCGGATCGGCGGTATCGTGCTCACCCGAGACGTCACCGGGCTCCGTCAGCAGGAACAAGAGCTGATCACCAAGGACGCCACAATTCGCGAGATTCACCACCGGGTGAAGAACAACCTGCAAACGGTGGCTTCACTTCTTCGAGTGCAAGCTCGACGCGCTCGCAGTGAAGAAGCAAAAGAGGTGCTGGGGCAGGCAATGCGTCGCGTCGCTGCAATTGCGGTGGTGCACGATACGCTCTCCACCGGGCTTTCTCAGATTGTCGACTTTGACGTGGTGTTCGACCGTGTGCTCGGTCTTGCCGCTGAGGTGGCGAGTTTGCACGGCACAACCGTGCATCCGCACAAGGAGGGCCGCTTCGGCGAGCTTCCGAGCGAGTACGCGACTCCGCTCGCGCTTGCACTGACGGAGATCGTGACAAACGCTGTGGAACATGGCCTTGCCGGGCGCGAGGGCGAGGTGAATATCACTGCGGACCGCACCGACAACAGGCTTGCGGTCGAAGTGGTTGACACCGGAACTGGGTTGCCGGGCGGCACCGTGGGTGACGGACTTGGTACCCAGATCGTTCGCACTCTGGTGGAAGGCGAACTTGGTGGATCAATCACCTGGGGTCCCGATGAGCGCGGCGGCACGCGGGTGTCGATTGAAGTTCCATTGCACTGGATCCGCGCCTCGGATCGCAGCTAATCTCCCGGGCCAGAAACGACTGCCCATCTCGCGCGCTGCACAGCTGCCTCGCGGGATGAGTCTTTCGGTGGGGATGAGCAGATACGACGGTGGGGCCGCGCGAACAGTGTCGCGCGGCCCCACCGTGGTCGGTGTCGCTACTTGCGTGAGTTTCGAGCGGATCTCACGATCACGACCGCGCCCACTGCGAGCAGGATCACGCCGAGACCAATGGTGCCCGCGATGACAAACGCAGTGCCGTCAACGCTGCCCGGTGCCATAATCTGAAACGCCATGTACGCGCAGAAGGCGAGTACGAGCACTCCCCAGACGATCGTCCCGGTGCGCGGGCGGCGAAGCTGTGGGGCGTTGCCGTTGCCGTTGCCGTTGCTGTTGTTGCCGTTGTGCGCTGCGCCCTGCGGAGGGGTGTGCTGTGGAGGCATGGCCGAGGGAGCATCTTGCGCCGATGGCTGCGGAGTGTGCGGCGGAGTGTCGCTCGCTTCGGTACTCACCGTGCGTCCTCCAATTCTGTGATGCGCTCTTTGAGCTTCTCGATTTCGATTTGGCGATCCTGCTCGGCCTTCGAGCGAGAATCTCCTGAACCTTCAATGTAGACGTTTCCGCCGAGCATGCGCACGCGAACATCAATCTGGCGCGGACTGTCTGAAATGTGCTGCTGCACAGTGCGCGACATCAAGATACCGCCCTGCCGACGTTCGCCTGCTTCGAGACGCTGGTCACGAATGTTTCCCGCGAGGAGATCTACCCGTACCCGAGTGGGAAACGATTCGGGGAGTCGAACGGTGGCGTTGCCTCCGGCGATCCACACTTCGATAGTGCGGGGAGTTGCTCCGCTTCGAATATCACTCAGATCCACGACAGAGTTCCCAAAGATCGTCACGACCGCGCGATCCTCGCCGACGTTGTGGGCAGAGATCGATGAATCACCAAAAGGAACAACTTCGGTGTCTTCCGGAAGCAGTGTGCTGAACGGTGCCAGAATCAATGCCACGACGCCGCAGAAAGAAAGAAAACCAATCCAGCCGCTCTCGCGCCCACGAATCCCGGCGATGATGGTCGACACGGCAAGCACCACCACCCCTGCAAGCAAGCCAGTGGTGAACGCGAGGTTGCTGTCGCCGCCCTGTGCGAGCGTGAGCGTTGCGACGGTTCCGGCTACCAGCAGCGTGAACGCCAGAGTGATGACGACGTGGGCGGCACCGAGACGGTGCGACTCGCGATACTCATGCCCCCACTTCTCCCACTCTTTTGACTTCTCGTCTACCTTGCGGCCCCATTCGTCCGCTTTCTTGGAGAAATCGTTCCCCCACTCATTCGCCTTCGTGCTGGCACGCTCGGCAAAGTCATTTGCTTGGGTGCTGGCCTGGTCAGCAAATTCGTGAGCCTGAGCTGCGAAACCGGCACTTGACTGATTTCGTGACCGGCTGTTCAGCCAGGTAATCAGCCAGATCACCAGTGCGGGAACCGCAACGGCCCACCAGAGCACGCCGAGTGTGATCTGCGCCCAGGTCGGGAGGACGCCCCAGGCATCCCACCCCCAGGGTCCGATGAAAATGGTGCGGAAGAAGACCACGATCGTAGGCACGATCAGTACAACGCCGAGTACGACAGCGGCTGCTATCGCCCCGGCCGAGGCTCGCCCCCGGAACAATTCCTCCAAGTGAATTCGTCCGCTTGCGTCCGGCAGCATCAGCCAGGCAGCCAGATACAGCAGGATGCCGGGACCGCCGAGCACCGCGAGCACGATGAATACGCCGCGCACAATGATCGGGTCAATCTTTGCCTTCGCAGCGATGCCACCCGCGACGCCGGCGATCCAGCGATCACCGCTGCGCGTGATTCCAAGATCTCTGAGCCAGGTGAAGAAGCGGTCTGAGCCGCGGGTGTCCGAGGGGCCGTTGTCACCCTGTGGGGCATTCGGCGGGGGAGTCGTGTCGTTCATAGTTAAGAGTGTGCCCGTGACTCGCCACCGCGCGCTATCGGGGGTTACCCTGACCCAACCCTGATTCTCGCCCCGAGCACCCCCGAGCGCCGCCAGAGAATGGTTTGATTGAGACATGACAACACCCACATTTGTGCGCAGCGGGAGCGACCGCGTGATTGCAGGGGTGTGTGGAGGGCTCGCCGAGCACCTCGGGCTGCCCGTGAAGACAGTGCGAATCGCAATGGTCATTTTCGCGGTGCTTGGCGGTGCGGGCCTGATCTTCTATGCATGGCTGTGGGTGCTCGTGCCAAATGACACAGGCGACCAGGTCGCGCCAATGCGCAGGGTGCTCACGAAGCCAGCACAAGCTGACACTCCGGCGATGGCAAATGCGCCACAAGCAGCTGCGACAGCCGAGCGGCCAGCCCCAGAAGTGCCAGCTTCACCCTCGCAATTTGTGGACCGCGCCATGCGCTGGCCGATTGCCGAACTCTTACTCGGAGCCTGCCTGCTAGTGGCAGGCTTCGGGCTGGTGCTCGTGCAATTTGGCGTCCAACTGCGACTCGATATGCTCTTGCCTGCGCTGGCGGTGCTCGTAGGCGTGGGACTGACCTGGTGGCAGATTGCGGATCGCAATAGACCGGAACGCAACCTCTTGCCTCGAGTGCTCGGGGCGCTCGCGCTCGTCGCAGTCGGTGTGCTGATGTTCTTCGTTACCGCAAAGCAGCCAAGCATGCTCACCGTGATCGGTGCTGCATTCGCCGTGCTCGCTGGCGTCGCTCTCGCTCTCGCGCCCTGGGCGCTGCGGATCAACCGAGAGCTCATTGCCGAACGCTCGGCCAGGGCACGAGAAACCGAACGCGCCGAGATCGCGGCCCACCTCCATGACTCAGTGCTCCAAACCCTCGCCGCGATTCAACAGCGTTCCGAGCCGGGCAGTGAGATCGCTAGGCTCGCCAGAGGCCAAGAACGAGATCTGCGTGAGTGGTTGTTTCGCACGGCAGACGGTGCCGAACCGCTCGACGGTGCCGCACTCGAGCAGGAACTTCGCCAGCACGCCGCGACGCTCGAAGCGGATCACCCCGTACGGTTTGAAGTGGTCTCGGTTGGTGTGCAGCGAACCGTGCCGGAAGCCATCGTTGCTGCGGCGCGAGAAGCCATGCTGAATGCAGCACGCCACGCCGGTGGCGAGGTGACGGTGTACGTTGAGACCAGCCAAGATGCGGTCACCATTGACATTACTGATCGCGGACCAGGGCTCGACCCAGCACAGCTGCCAGAGGGCAGAATGGGTGTCCGGGAGTCGATTTTGGGCCGAATGCAGCGAGCCAGTGGAACCGCGAAGATTGTGCCAGGACCCGGCGGCACCGGCACTGCCGTGCGCCTGTCGCTCCCGCTTGCCGATCCAGCGATGAACGAAAAGGGACGTGATGACTGAACAGATTCGGGTGGTAATCGTTGATGACCACCAGATCTTTCGAACCGGACTGCGGGCTGAACTTGGGGCAGTGCTTGAAGTGGTCGGTGAAGCTTCTGACGTTGACGAAGCGCTCGAAGTGATTGCGCGCGCGGTTCCCGATGTGGTGCTCCTCGACGTGCATTTGCCGGGCGGTACGGGCGGCGGCGGGGCAGAGGTGCTGCGGGGCATAGCCGAGGCGGGGCGCACAGACCCCGAGCTTTCACGGGTGCGTTTTCTGGCGCTCAGCGTCTCTGACGCTGCCGACGATGTCGTCAGCGTCATTCGAGCGGGCGCGCGCGGGTACCTCACGAAAGCCTCATCGGGAGCTGAGGTAACTTCCGCGGTCGAGCGGGTGCAGAGCGGAGACGCAGTGTTTTCGCCGAGGCTCGCAGGGTTCGTGCTCGATGCGTTTGGTGCTGGTCTCGGTGAGATCGCGGCGACCGATGACGAACTGGATCGTCTCTCCGCGCGCGAACAAGAGGTGATGCGAATGATCGCGAGAGGCTACGCCTACAAAGAAGTCGCCGCTGAACTTTTCCTCTCGGTGAAAACGGTCGAGACGCATGTCTCAAACGTGCTCCGCAAACTGCAACTCTCGAATCGACACGAACTCACCGCATGGGCACTCAGCCGACGTCTGCTCTAGAGAAACTGCGAGTGATCACGACCATCCGGGCAACCAGCGATGCGCGCGATAGAACCACTCGTCGACCGGCATGCCGATCCAGAGCGGCCAAAACAGCAGCGAGAGTACGAGCGCGGCAGACAACAGCACTGCAATGACGAGTCGTCGGGCCTGCAAAGCAATCGGATCGCTTGCGTGCCCGATACGCGTGCGAGCGAGCACGGGGATACGCGTATCAAGCGAAGCGAACGCGACCACCACTAGCCCGCACGCCAGCGCGGCAAACGGAGTCATCACCACCGTGTAAAACTGAAATACCGCAGACCGCGACGGGGTGAGTAGCCACGGCAGCCATCCGGAAAGGTATCCGGCGACTACGCACGCGCTTGCCGTCACCGTGCGACTCAACAGCGGAGCCACGATTCCTCGCCTGGCTGAGAAAACGAGCTTGCTCAGCACGACCCAGGCAAGCAGCACCAGCGCGCACACTCCACCCCAGGTGAGGAGCACATTGGGCAGGGGAGAGATCGCTGAGACGAGGCCGTCAGCGCGTTCTGAATACATGGCAGTTGGGCGTAGCCCGAGCGGCCAGCTGAGAGGATTCGATTGGTACGGGTGCGCTGCCGAAAGCGTCGAATGCCAGGCATAGGCGTCAAGGTGCCACTGCCAGAGCGACTCCCACCAGGGTTCGCCACTGTGCCGATTCTGTCCACCCGGATGCACCATCCAGCCGATCCAACTAGCCAGATACGAGATTCCCGCCAGAGGAAGCGCGACCAGCGCGGTTGCGCATGCCTGACGCACCGCATCCCAAAGTGCGAGCCAGTCTGAACGCGAATCCCCGAGTGCCCGATGCATTCGGGCAGTAGCGATCCTGCGCAGCAGATCGCCGATCGTGAGGAGCACCAGAAACGCGGCGAGCGCATACAGCCCTGACCATTTGATCGCCGCTGCGGCCCCAAACGAGACAGCGGCCAGCCACAGCCAGGGTCTCAACCAGCGCACCCGCGCTGTAGGGCCCCCGGTGTGCTGCCAGTCGCGCACCACGAAAATCGCGCCCAACACGATGAACAGGGTGAGGAAACCATCGAGTAGCGCTACACGAGAAAGCACAATATGCACTCCATCAAGCGCCAAAACGAACCCGGCGAGACACGCCACCCAGATGCTGCGGCTGAGCAGCCACCCCAACCGCATCGTGAGCGCTACGGTCGCGATCCCGGCCACCGCAACCGCGATCCGCCAGCCCCACCCACTGTCAGGGCCAAGCCAGAGCAGACCGAGACCGATCAGCCACTTGCCCAACGGGGGGTGCGCAATTGAGCTCGCCTGCTCGAGAAATGCGCGGGCGCGCTCGCCGCCGAACTCGGGGCTCGTATCTGGCCACACGGTGGGGTAACCATGCGCGAGTTGGCTGACGGCGTCGCGAACGTAATACAGCTCGTCGAAGACCAGGCTGTCGGGGCGGCCGAGTGCCCAGAGGCGCAGCCAGGCAGCAAGCGCGAGAATCGCGAGCGGCGCGATCCAACGCAGATGCTGTTGAGCGGGAGACACCCTCTAAGACTAGGTCCCCGGCGCGGAGTGATCCTGGAGCCGCATCGTGTCAGATAGCTGAAGCAGATACGATAGAACTCGTGCTAACTCGACTCTCGAACTACTTTCTGAAGACGCTGCGCGAAGAACCTGCCGATGCAGAGGTCGCCAGCCACAAGCTGCTTGTTCGCGCCGGTTATATCCGGCGCCAGGCGCCGGGAGTGTTCGCGTGGTTGCCGCTCGGGCTGAGGGTGAAAGCAAAAATTGAGCAGATCGTCCGCGAAGAAATGCACGCGGCAGGCGCTCATGAGGTGCATTTCCCTGGACTGCTGCCTCGTGACCCCTACGAGACGACCAATCGCTGGGAAGAGTACGGCGATGACCTCTTCCGCCTGCAGGATCGGCACGGCGCTGATTACCTGCTCGGCCCCACGCACGAAGAGATGTTCACCCTGATGGTGAAAGATATTGTCTCTTCGTACAAGGATCTGCCCCTGAGCCTCTACCAGATTCAAGACAAGTATCGCGATGAGGCGCGGCCTCGCGCGGGTCTGCTGCGCGGTCGCGAGTTTACGATGAAGGATGCGTATTCTTTCGACCTCAGTGACGAGGGGCTCGACGCGAGTTACCAGAAGCAACGTGATGCCTATGAGCGGATCTTCACGCGCCTCGGTCTCGAATATGTGATCGTAAAGGCCGACGCCGGTGCGATGGGTGGCTCCAAGAGTGAAGAGTTCTTGCTGCCGATTCCCATCGGCGAAGACACATTCGTTCGTTCGGCTGGTGGGTTTGTGGCCAATGTCGAGGCGTTTGCAAGTGTGGCTCCGCAGCCACAGCCCATTGAGGGGCAGCCCGCAGCGCTCGTCTTCGATTCGCCAAACACTCCGACCATTGAGACGCTTGTGGCCCACACGAACGCGGTGCTGCCGCGCGAGGATGGCCGTGAATGGACCGCCGCAGACACCCTGAAAAACGTGGTGCTCGCGGTGACGCAGGTGACGGGGGAACGCGAGATCGTCGTCGTCGGCATGCCTGGCGATCGCGATGCCGACATGAAGCGTGCTGAAGTTGCCTTTGGCGGCGCCGAGGTCGAACCTGCCACGCCGGAGGACTTCAAGAAGCATCCTGGGCTCGTGAAGGGGTATATCGGGCCGGGTGCTCAGGGTGCTGCCGTGCTCGGTGAGCAGGGCAGCACTGGGATCCGTTACCTGCTTGACCCGCGTGTGGTTTCTGGCACCGCATGGATCACCGGTGCGAACGAAGACGAGAAGCATGTTGCATATCTCGTTGCCGGTCGTGATTTTGAGGGTGACGGAATCGCCGATATTGCGAATGTGCGAGCTGGTGATCCGGCACCTGATGGTTCGGGGCCAGTTGAGTTGGCTCGTGGAATGGAAATCGGTCACGTCTTCCAGCTGGGACGCAAGTATGCAGAGGTGCTTGGGCTCAAGGTGCTCGATGAGAACGGCAAGTTGGTGACCGTGACGATGGGTTCGTACGGCATCGGAGTGACACGGATTCTCGCGGTGCTGGCTGAGCTCAATCACGATGATCGCGGGCTGGTGTGGCCTGAGGCTGTGGCTCCGTTTGCCGTGCATCTTGTGGCGACTGGCAAGGATCCTGCGGTATTCGAGATTGCTGAGGGACTGGCTGCAACGCTTGATGCTTCTGGCGTTGAGGTGCTGTTTGACGACCGTCCGAAGGTGTCACCTGGGGTGAAGTTTGGCGATGCCGAACTGCTCGGTGTGCCGCGCGTCGTGGTGGTTGGCCGTGACGCTGCCGAGGGATTTGCCGAGGTGTGGGATCGCGCCGCCGGAACGAAGGAGCGGGTGGCGCTCACCGAGGTGCCTGCGCTGTTCGGGGCGTAGCCGCAAGACTGCTTGCTCGACTGCTGGTTCTTTTGTAGCTCACAGGGAATCTCTTTGGAGATTTCTCAAGAATTCACCACAAGCTTTCCAGCCAGTTGATTGATATTGATAGCGTTGTGTAGTGCGTCTGGCGCGTTATGCGCAGTCGTCCCGCGCTGAACAGGCGCACTACACCGATCAAAAGATGGAGTTTCACATGTCGAACATCAAGGTTTCCTACGCTGAGATCGAGCAGTCGGCTGCACAGCTGGGCCAGGGCCGCGAAGAGATCACCGCAAAGCTTCAGTCGCTGCAGCAGCAGATCCAGAACCTCGTCTCGTCGGGCTTTGTGACCGACCAGGCTTCGGTGAAGTTCAACGCCGCATACAACGACTACACGACCAGCGCGAACACCGTTGTGGCAAAGCTCAACGAGATCCAGAGCTTCCTGACGCAGACCGCAAACGCAATGCGCGACATGGATGCACAGATCGCTTCACGCATCAACTAATTGATGCTGAACAACCCTGAGGTACTGCGCTGTGGCTGATCTTGAATTTCAGGACGCATACCTCGGCAGTGCTGCACGGCTGCTGACCGATGCGGCTTCCGAGATCCAAAGCAACCGGTCTATGCCAATGCTCAACGCCGACAGCTACACCGGAATCGGTGGAACTGTCGGAAGCTTTATGAGGGCTGCCGGTATTGCTGCTGAATCGCTTTCTGACGCGGCCGGAGCAGGTGCAGCGTCCGTTGCTGGAGTTATGTCTGCCTCGACGATGATTGAGAACGAAATCAGTCAAGCGCTCGGGCCGGGCTTTACGAATTAAGAGGTTCCTCCGTGTCTTTGCTAGTTGCAGCAGAGGGTGGCGTGCTCGTTGGAAAATCCCCCATTGTGGGGACATCCACCGAAGCTGAGGCCGCGTCGCGCACGCTCGTGCGCATGGTCGATGAAATTGACAGTGGGAACTCAAACGCCTTGCAAGCGGTCTCACTCCTGCGATCCCTCTCCGGCAAGTCCGTGACGAAGCTGAAGACTCAGATCGACACCGGCTTCATGCAGGGAGCGACTCAACTTTCACTTGACCTCTCAACTGCCTCGTCGGCGTTTGCAGCGTACGCGGACGACGTGAATCGTATTCACGCATCGGCACGTGAGACGATTTCGACCGTCGAGGATCTCCTCTCGCAGATCCGGGGGTGCGCAAGAGAGCTTGAGCAGGCCGCACGCACCCTGCAGGTGCTGCCATCGGCGCATGTCCCCACCGAATGGAATCAGCGGCCCTCGCTCTTTCCACCGGCGCCCAGCGCATCCGCCGAAGGCGAAGAGAGCAACCTCGTTGCCAAAGCATGGGCCACCGGCACCTGGACCGTGCAAGCGATGTCCTGGGGCTGGGCAGCAGACAGGATTTCTGAGCAGCAGACCCGCTGGAACAAGCTCATCATCGAGCGCAAAGAGAGCGAGTCGCGACTTACCTCGAAGCTGAAGAGCACCAACCTCGGGCCACTGCTGAGCTACAACGGTGGCAACAACCGGGCCGGTATCACCCGCCATTACACCGGTACGTCGGTGCACCGTTCTCGGTATTTGGCAGACCCTCTGCTGCAAGACATTCTCAGCGGAAACTTCACTCCGCAAGAAGTCGCTGAGAAGTGGAAGGCGCTTGGTCTCTCCAACGAAGACGTTGAAAAGCTGCCAATTGAGGTGCTCTTCGCGTTGGGGAAGGCCGATGGGGTGCCTTTCGCGGTACAAGACATCGCGGCCAACGCTGCGCTCGATTACGCAATTGCGAATCCAGATGCTGCGATTCGCATGATGGGGCTCAGCGGAGACATGTCGGTGAAGGACTTCACCGAACAGGTGAAGAACATTCGCCAGACCTACGACGACGCTGTGACGAACGCCAAACTGATGAGTGGCCAGCCAACTGTGCAACTCTTTGGTTTTGGGAGCCACGATGGAGTGCTGACCGCAGCGATTTCGCTGGGGAACCTCGATACGGCAAAACATGTGGGCGTCAACGTCTCGGGTATGGGCTCAGATGTGAACGGTCTTGCGAACGGCCTCGGCGGCGCAGAACAGCTCTACCTTGAGGCGCGCCGTTACAACTCCGGAGCTAGCCCGGCTATTGTGGCCTGGATTGGCTACCACTCGCCGGCAATGCCTCCGAGCCTAGAAGTCATGAACGGGGACCGCGCCGCAGCTGGTGCAAAACCACTCGCGAACTTCATCGACGGAATCAACGCGGTGCGTTCTTCCAGCGGCGAAAAAATGAGCAATTTCGTGGTATTCGGCCACTCCTATGGGTCGACTACCGCTGCAGAAGCCCTCAAAATTACGCAGACCAAGGTTGACACCTTCGTCACCTACGGTTCAGCCGGGCTTGAAAAAGGCACCGTCGTCGACGACCTGCACGCTGATCATTTCTATGCAACGGGTGCGAAGGGCGATAATGTCGCATGGATGGGCCTCAACGGTAGCGGCCGAGACAATCCAGTGAACATCCCCGAATTTCAGGAGTTCAAATCAGAAGACAGAGGTGACCGAGTTCGAGTTACCGCACACGACATGTTCACGGAAGATAAGGGCGCAAGCTTCTTTAACTGGGGTGGCAAGGTAGGTTACCTCACCGAAGGCACCAGCTCGGTCGAATCTATGGGACGCATCCTTGGAGGAGGAACCCCGTGAACACACACAAGCTGATGAAAGCAGCCGCTGCCGCAGCGCTGTCAGTAGGAATCATTGTCGGCGCAAGCGCATGCACTACGAAAGGCCCTGAAATGGATGCCGCGGGAATGACACAGACGCAAGTTGAGCAGCAGCCGCTCGAGGAGCAGTTCAACACTATGGCGGAACGCTACGAGCGAATGCAAGAGCTGCTGAAAGAAGCGCAACTGGAAGTCACCGACGCGAACACTCCGTGGATCTGGATTTCTTCAGGTATCGCGCCGAGCCAGGGCATTTATGCTCCGACCCCGCTTGAAGGGGCAACTGCTGAAAACAGTTACTTCATGCAGGCGGTCCGGGCGATCCACTTGCCAGGCGCCACTGGCGAGCAAGCAGACCTTGACCCGGTCATCGCTTTCTTTGAGAAGCAGGGCGGCGAGGTCGAAGTGAGCGGTGACGCCGAGCGGGGCTGGACGGCCAAGACTGTTACCAGCGACGGCTATCGTATGAGCTACCAAGTGCAGCCGAACGGGCAGTATAACCTTGACGTGGTGAGCGACGCATTCTGGGGCGATACCAGAGGACTGCTGCACGCGATTGCTGACCGGATTCCCGATGCTGAAAGCGGCAGAGGAGAATCGCTGCCGGGCGACTTCGATGTTTTTCCTGATTGGAACGCCCCCACACAGCAGTAGCGTTTCAAAGGAGCCAGTGACGTATGAAGCTGAAACTTGGGGTGAGTGCTGCCGGTGGAGGTAATCGTGACGTCACGATCTCCTGCGATGTCACCACGACGATTGGTGATGTTGCGCATTCGCTGATGCGAACGAATCTCTTCGCAGGGTCAAACCTTGAAGAGTTCATTTCGCTGCGCCGCGGCCACATTACCCTGCTCGGCAATGCGGGTGACGGGCGTGGCGAGCAACTCCTTGACCCCGCAACGTTCGTGGGAGTCTCTGGGCTGCAATCTGGCTGGCAAGTAACCGTGGTTCCCGAATTTGGGCCGAACGCGCCACGGCCGATTGCGCTGCTGGGCACCGTCGAGGTACTCAACGGTTCGCAAGAGGGGGCGCTCTACAGCCTCATTGCTGGAACCAACACGATCGGACGTGACTCGCTCAGTCGAATCCTGATCGATGATCGCAGCGTGTCTCGGCGTCATGCCACGATCGAGGTGGGCGACCAGATGGTGCTGCGCGACCTCGGATCAGCAAACGGAATTGAGGCTCACGGCCAGCGAGTCGAGCACCTCGTTATCAACCGCGCCACCGAGATCCAGCTCGGCTCGATCCGAGTCCGGGTCACGCCTGTCTCAGCTGCCGTATCGCCAACCGCTCAACTTGATCACCGGTATTCACACACGAGAGCCCCTCGGGTCGACCCTCGGTTCCCGCTGACCAAACGTGAACTCCCCACACCCCCGCAACCAAGCCAGCCAAACCGAATCCCTATGCTGGCAATGCTTGCCCCCATGATGATGGGCGGGGTTATGTTCGCAATCACCCGATCGCCAATGAGCCTGATGATGGTGGCCTTCACCCCGCTGATGATGATCGGTTCATGGCTTGACAATCTCACTTCAGGGCGACGCAAACTCAAGCGAGAGCTTCGGCAATTTATCGAGACGCTCGCGAACGAGCGCGAGGAGCTTACGGCAAGCCGAGCCGAAGAGATTGCGGTACGCGCAACTGAGACTCCCGACCTGGCGAGTATCGCTGCGGCAGTACACGCGCGCAGCAGACTGCTCTGGGCGCGTAGGCCCGAGCATCGAAGCTTTCTCGAATTGCGTTTTGGCGATGGAACTCTGCCCAGCCGTACCGTGATCGATCTCCCGAGTCGCGGTGACGCGGCGCTCGAACAGTGGAATGCGCTCCGAGAAGTCAAAGACGAATTTGCCAACGTCTCACCAGTGCCCGTACTCGAACGCCTCGACCGTTGCGGTTCAATTGGCGTTGCGGGGGAACCGCGAGCTGCGGAAGGACTTGCTCGTGGCTTGGTGCTCCAGCTTGCCGGATTGCACTCTCCAGCTGAGGTCGTCATTGCAGCGTTTGCGGGGTCTGAACGTGCCGGGAGCGAGTGGGAATGGCTGAAATGGCTTCCACATATCGATCCCGTGGGGAGCCCAGTTGCTGCGTGGCAACTTGCTGATAGCCCCGCCGCAGCAACTCGCCTGCTTATTGCGCTTGAATCGCTGATTGAATTGCGCGGGGGAGCGAAATCCAACTCGGTGCGGTCGCATCTTGCCGCTGACGAAGTCCCCGATAGCGCTGAAGACACGGTGAGTGAGCTGCCGGTCACCCCGGCTGTCGTCGTGCTCGTGCTTGAGCGTGAAATTGATGAGGCACATCGCAGCCGGTTGATTGCTCTCGCCGAAGACGGCCCTGACCTGGGTATCCACGTGATCTGGGTCGCTGAAGACATTTCCCGGGTGCCGGCCGCATGCCGCAGCTTCGTTGAAGCCAGCGGGCAGAGCGGCCAGGCAGGCACCGCAAGCTTCGTGCGATTCGGACGAACTGTGGCGTTGAGCCGGATCGAATATGTTGGGGTGACAGACGCCTCAATGTTCGCCCGTGGACTTGCGCCCGTTGACGACACTGCTGCCCGCGCACTTGATGAGAGTGATCTTCCGCGAAGCGTCAACCTTCGGGAGCTGCATCGAGTCGACTTGCTCGGTGGGGCCGGCCCAATCTTGCAGAGCTGGCATACCCGCGGCAGTATCGTGAGCTCGTGGAATCCGGGAGACGAACGCGAACCGGTGCAACTGTCTGCAGTTGTCGGGCAGGGATCGGAGGGGCCAGCCGAAATCGATCTCCGAGTGCACGGCCCCCATGCTCTCGTCGGTGGAACGACAGGTGCGGGAAAATCCGAGTTCTTGCAGAGCTGGATCATGAGCCTGGCGGCGAATGTGAGCCCAGATCGATTGACGTTCTTGCTCGTCGATTACAAGGGCGGCGCAGCCTTTGCAGAGTGTGTGGATTTGCCGCACACGGTTGGCCTGGTGACTGATCTGAGCCCTCACCTCGTGCGACGCGCGCTGACTTCATTGCGTGCAGAATTGCGCTACCGTGAGGAACTGCTTGCCGAACACGGTGCGAAAGATCTGATCACGATGGAGAAACGCGGTGATGCGGCTGCGCCACCGGCTCTCGTAATCGTGATTGACGAGTTCGCGGCTCTGGCGAGCGAAGTTCCTGAGTTCGTTGACGGAGTGATTGACGTAGCGCAGCGAGGTCGCTCACTCGGGCTGCACCTGATCATGGCAACTCAGCGTCCTGCTGGCGTGATCAAAGATAACCTTCGTGCGAACACGAACCTGCGTGTCGCGCTCCGCATGGCAGATGAGGCAGATAGCGCCGATGTGATCGGTGTGAAAGACGCAGCTTTCTTTGACGCGGAGACTCCGGGCCGTGGCGCGGTGAAATCCGGTGCTGGCCGGATCTCACACTTCCAGACCGGCTACCTCGGTGGTCGTTCAGTCGAAGAAGCACCGATTGCGCGCTTGGAGATCCGAGATCTGAGCTTTGTTGAAGGCGAACCTTGGGACATTCCAGACGGAACCTCGATTGCGACCCGCAAGACGGTGCGTCGTGCGCAGACCGCTCGAGATATTGAGCGCCTTCGCGATAGCGTCATCGCCGCTGCCGAAAGCGCAGGTCTCGCGCGGCCGAGAAAACCGTGGCTTGACATGCTGCCCACGCTGCTCTCTCTTGAAGAGCTCGAAGCGATGCACGCGCGAAGCGGACACGCAACTGCCGAGCATCTCGATCAAGGTGTGCTGATCGGCATGCGAGATCAACCGGATTCCCAACGCCAAGACGCCGTGAAGATAGATCTCGATGACGCAGGAAACCTCGCCATCTATGGTGCCAGCGGAACCGGAAAGACCAGCGCCCTGCTCGCTTTTGCTGCCTCAATCAGTGCGGGGGCAGCCGATTCGCCAGCGCACATCTACGCGATTGATGCCGCCGGTGGTGGTCTTGATCCGCTGCTCGCACTGCCCACTGTCGGTGCGGTCGCATCTCTCAACGATGATGAATTAACGCGAAGGGTCTTGCGACGTCTGCAAGATCTCGTGCGCGAACGGGGCACCCGATTTGCTGCTGCCAGAGCAAACACGTTGAGCGCGTATTGTCGGGCTACGAACACCTCTGAACCCCGAGTGCTTCTTTTGATCGATGGATTCTCGGCGTTTCGTCAATCGACCGAGATGCTCGGCGCGAAAGACGCGCCGATGCAGATGCTCACTGAAATCATGCAGGCAGGACGCGCCGTTGGCGTGCACGTGGTACTCACCGCCGATCGAGCAGGAGTCCTGCCAAGTTCGCTTGCCGCCAGTGTGCAACAGCAGCTTGTCCTCAGGCTCGCCTCGGTGAACGACTACTCGTATGTTGACGTGCCAAGCGATACCCTCGAAGCGGCGCCACCGGGACGTGGCGTGTTCACCGGGCACACCGATGAAGTGCAGCTTGCCTTGGTTGGCGGATCGGCTGAATTGAGCGGTCAGGCGCACGCGCTAGAAGTGCTCGGCTATCAACTTCGCGAGTCTCGCGTGCACGAAGCACCTGCGATCCAGAACGCTCCCGAGCATGTGTCGCTGCATGAGCTCCCAGCGCAGCTCGATGACCAGCCGGTGTTCGGTATCGAAACTGACAGTTTCTCGCCAGCGGTGATGCCAACTTCAGGTCTTGGTGTGATCGCCGGAGCCGCAGGTTCTGGCCTCTCAACGGCCGCACTCGCTGGAGCGACGGCGTTTGCACGCTGGTCTGAGGCGAGCGGAGTGACTGTCGAGCGTGTGCTCCTCAGCTTTGTGCCAGATCGCGCCGGGGGCCTTGGCGGGAGAGCCGCTTGGGATCGGGTGGCTCGAGGTCCAGAAGAGGTTGCTGAGCTGGCACGCGAACTCGTCGAAGCCTTGGGCGGCACACTGCCGCAGTCGTCCGGCCTGCTTTCACAGAACTTGATCGGTGCGCCCATCGGAGGTGTCATCGGTGTTCCGGCGGAGGCCGAAGTGCCGAGCAAAGCCCCAAGGAAACCAGAGTTCCCACGAAGCGCGAAGCGTGGAGTGATCGTGGTCGAGCGTCCGACTGAGGCAGAGGGCACTGATGCATTGCCGATCCTCGTGGCGCTGGCGAAGGCGGCTCGACGCGCTGATGTGCTGGTGCTCTTCGAATTTGAGCAGAGCGCTGCCTCAGGGGTGTGGGACCTGTTCTCGGCCCTGAAGCAGCCGCGTTGGGGCTTGGCTCTGCAACCAGATGAGGGTGATGGTGGATCGCCGTTCCGTGAGAGTTTCGGTCGTGTCAAACGCGCTGATTTCCCACCGGGACGAGGGTTCGCCGTCGACTCTGGGCGAATTCTGCCGATCCATGTTGGCACCGCGTAGATTCAGGCTTTCGGGCGAGAACCCATCGGATTTCCTGCGCGCTCAGTGCCTGTCCCGCACAGTGAGGTATTCTGGGTAGCTGATTCGCGGACGCGAAACTGACATTTGAATAAAGGAGGCCCACCGTGAAGATCGACCTCGCCATGCTGCGCGGACTTGAGCGCGAGCGAGATATCCCGTTTGAGGAACTTGCCAGCATCATCGAGCAGGCCATCCACACTGCGTACATCAAGCACGAAGTGAATATTGGGCATTCCGAGCCCGCTGATCACCAGGTTCGGGTCACCCTTGATCGCAAGACCGGAGCGATCAGTGTGCTCGTTCCCGAGCTGAACGATGCAGGAGAAGTCATTGGTGAGGCGCTTGCCGATACCGAAGAGTTCGGTCGTATCGGCGCAAATGCGGCAAAGCAGGTAATCAACCAGCGACTTCGCGACTTGGGTGACGACCAGATGCTTGGTCAGTTCAAAGACAAAGAGGGGCAGATCGTCTCTGGTATTGTCCAGCAGGCGCAGAACCCGCGCATGGTCCACATCGACCTCGGCGATGTGGAAGCGATTATGCCTCCGGAGGAGCAGGTTCCCGGTGAGGAATACAAGCACGGCACCCGCCTGCGTGTGTACGTGACGAGCGTGTCGAAGGGTCTGAAGGGGCCGCAGATCGTTGTCTCGCGCACGCACCCCGGACTGGTTCGTCGTCTCTTTGAGCTTGAGGTTCCCGAGCTTTCGGCTGGAATCGTTGAGATCGTCTCGCTTGCGCGTGAGGCAGGGCACCGGAGCAAGGTCGCGGTACGCGCGAACCAGTCCGGAATTAACGCGAAGGGCACTTGCATCGGCGAGATGGGTCGTCGTGTGCGTGCCGTGATGAGTGAACTGGGCGAAGAGAAGATTGACATTGTCGACTACTCGCCGGATCTACCGACCTTTGTCGCGAATGCGCTTTCGCCTTCGAAGGTGACGGACGTGTTCATGCTGAACGAGCAGCTCAAGCAGGTCCGAGCATTGGTGCCTGATTTCCAGTTGTCGCTTGCTATCGGCAAGGAAGGGCAGAACGCTCGTCTTGCTGCGAAGCTGACTGGCGCAAAAATTGATATTCAGCCGGACTCGATTATGAATGACTGAGCAGTGTGACTCACTGCTTTGGCAGCGCGTCTGAGGTGTAGAGCGCTCCCAATTCGTTTTGACTGAGCCCCACAGCGAATTGCTGCGGTGGAACCTGATAGTTCCTTGGTCGATTCAGTTCCAGCTCGCAGGCGGCACTCTCCTTCCGAGGAGGGTGCCGTTTGTATTGAGTAACGCATCCAGCCTGTTTGGGTGATTGCTCAAGTAATGCTCAAGCAAATTGCATTTTCAGTGAGTATCCGGTTAATTGTCTCAAATACATGGCAGTGGCGTGGAGTCCTGTAGTGCACGATCGCATCGGGGGCAGGGATGCGGTCGGGTGCTGTCTCATTCCAGGCGTCCGGACTGTCTGTTATGTTGTTGGCATTGCACCCCGATGGTGTGAGCCGTAATGCTCCTGCTACCGGGCCGGGCGCACGGAGATCCCAATGAAGATTCTGATCGTCGAAGATGATGAACGCGTTTCAGAGGCGCTGAGTGTCTTTTTGCGCAAGCGTGGGTATCGTACTCAGGTTGCTGCTGCCGGGTCACAGGCGATCGCCCAACTCGGTTCAGATACCGAAGTCGTGCTGCTTGACCTCGGGCTTCCCGATGTTGACGGGATTGATCTTTGCCGTCGGATCCGCGCGCAGACCGGTGTGCCGATTATTATCGCCACCGCGCGAAGCCATGTGCAAGATCGCATCAGAGGCTTGCGTGCGGGCGCTGACGATTTTGTCGTGAAGCCCTATGACGTGCGCGAACTGGTGGCTCGTATCGAAGCGGTTACTCGCCGTTCCAGAGTGTTGGCGGCTCCCCAGGATCAGCGCATTGAGACACAGGGCGTGTGCATTAACATGACGAGTCGCCAGGTGCTGGTTGACGGTGAACTGGTTGACCTGACTCGCAAAGAGTTCGACATCGTCGGGGTGCTTGCGAGGTATCCCGGCGTCGTGGTGCCGAGAGAACGTCTGATTCGTGAGGTCTGGAACACCGAGTGGCATGCATTCAGCAGATCACTTGAGGTGCACATCGGCTCTATTCGGCGCAAGACCGGTCGCAGCGAATTGATTGAGACGGTTCGGGGTGTGGGCTACCGGATGGTCGTGTCGTAGCGGATGCGCACCCGGCTGGTCGTCGTTTTTCTTGTGCCGCTCATCGGCGTCCTCTGCGCGCTCGGTGGAGCTTACGCGTGGAGTGTGGCTCGGAACGCCCAGCAAGAGTTCTATGCCGATCGTCTGGGTGACGTCAGCTACTTTGTGACGAGCGCGCGGCAGTCGTTGCGCTCAGGCGATGCCACCGTGATCGAGGGTGAAGCTGTGCGGTACCACGAGTTGTACGGCGCCAGAATCGCGATTGTTGACCGCTCAGGTACTCCCTGGGTGGCGGTGGGGATGCCTGCAAAGGTGCTTGACGATGAGACGAACGATCGAGTACAACTCGCGATCTCAGGGCGGCGAGGCGAGATGCCGCAGCCGATGCTGCCCTGGCTGATCACCGAAACCGCGCTTGTGGAACCGGTATTTGATGATGGCGACGTCATCGGTGCGGTCGTGCTTTCGTCGAATATGGAGGCATTGCGGGCCATGATTGCCCGGCAGTGGACGCTTCTCGCAGTGGCGTCTGTGCTGGCGATTGCCGCGGGGCTTCTGCTGATCAACCGCTTGGCGAGTTGGGTGTTGCAACCGGTACGACGGGTCGATGAAGCGATGGCTGCAATTGAGCAGGGGCACATGGAGGCGAGGATCGCCGACGATACGGGCCCGCCGGAGTTGCGGCGCATGATTGCGTTATTCAATCGAATGGCAAATGAGATTGAGCGTGTGGTGTCGAAGCAGCAGGAGTTTGCGCTGACGGCATCTCACGAGCTACGTAATCCGCTCAATGCGCTGCTCCTTCGTGTGGAGCTTCTGGCGATGGAACTCGACGAGGAGTGGGAAGGTGACATTGAGGCGATCCGCGAGGAAGGCCGACGGATGACACAGATTCTTGAAACTCTGCTTGGTCTTGCCCGAAGCGGACGGGGTGGATCAGCATTCGTGCCGGTTCATTTGGCTGAGCTGCTAGAGCGCCGTGTTGATGCCTGGCAGCAGGTGGCGCGTGGGGAGAGGGTTCGCTTTGAGCTTCGTGGTCCAGCTGACGTTGTGGCCGTCACGGACGCGATTGTGCTCGAGAGCGCCTTTGACGCAGTGGTTGACAACGCACTGAAGTATTCACCTCCTGGGAGCAAGATTGAAGTGCTGGTGCACGACCGGGAGGAACACTTCGAAATTGAGGTGCGCGATCACGGTCCTGGCGTCGATCGCGAGGACCTTGCAAAGATGACTGACCGTTTCTGGCGAGGCGAAGGCAGCGAGAGCAAACCAGGAACCGGGCTTGGCCTTGCGATCGCAACCGATTTGCTCGTTTCCGTGGGCGGCCAGTTAAGCGTTGATTCGCCACCGAATGGGGGGCTTGTGGTGACGTTTCACTTGCCTCGGGGAGGTCGATGATGAGCGCTGGCGGCACAATCAAGAAACGGCTGGCGCGGGCAAGGATCGCGGTGCTCCTCGCCCTCGGCATCCTGCTGACGGCAAGCGCCTGCGACTCGGGGCAAGGGGATCAGGGTGCATCCGAGTACATCATTGCGGGTGGCGGCACGACAGGTGTGTATTACAACTACGGCAGTCATCTCGCAGAAGCCCTCTCTGACGGGCTTTCCGAGAACTTCGTGGTTTCCGAGAGCGAAGGTTCAGTAGACAACCTGTTCCGGATCGGCTCCGGCCGCGCGCTGATCGGCTTTGCCCAGAGTGATGCTGCAGCGAATGCGGCCACAGGATCTGGCACCTTCGGCCAGCGGATCCCCGTACGAGCAATTGCTCGGCTCTATGACGAGTACGTGCATCTGGTGGTGCTTGAAGACTCCGACATCACCGATATTTCCGATCTTCGCGGCAGAGTGGTCTCTCTCGGCGCACGAAATTCCGGTGTCAACCTCGTATCGATGCGAGTGATGGACGCCGTGGGTCTCACCCCGGAGAGCCTCGTAAACCTTGAACTCGGCCCAGACGCCGCGATCGAAGCGTTGAGGAATGGTGAGATCGAAGCCATATTCTGGGTTGGCGGTGTGCCAACACCGGGCCTTGACAAGCTCTCGCGGGAAACTCCGATCCGCTTGGTCCCGATCAACGCTGAGATCGTCGAGCAACTCAACGCTAATTATGACGGCGTCTACCGAATTTCGGAGTTCCCCATTGGCGCATACGGCTGGGACACTCCGACAATGACAATGTCTGTGCCGAACTATTTGGTGGTTTCAGAAGACGCGCCCGATCAGTTGGTGCGAGCGATTACCGAGCAGCTGTTCGCGTCTCGTTCCGCCCTTGCGCAGCAGGTGCCGACGGCGGCGCTTCTCGACCGGCGCCAGGCGATCTTCACTGATCCAATCGCCTTGCATCCGGGTGCTGCCGAGTACTACACCGCAACAAAACACTGACTTTCGCGTTCTCAGTAAGCCTCAAGAAACCCTCAAGAGGCGTGTGAATCCGCTTGCTCGCTCCTACCGTTGAGTCATCTCGTCCAATTCAATGGAGAATGCGAAAGCAGTGCTGCCCAAGACCCGGGCCGTTCGCTTCTTCATGCAAGACAGAAGTGTGAGAGGCCAACATGAGCGCATCTTCAGCTGAACGTCCCCCCACTCCAGCCGGGGATACCACCGCTATTCGTGTGCAGAGCAGCGACCGCGAACCGCTAGTCGTGGTCTCTGGAGTGAACAAGCACTACGGCGACCTGCATGTGCTGAACGACATCAACACGACAGTCGGACGCGGTGAAGTGGTGGTCGTGCTTGGGCCTTCTGGTTCAGGGAAGTCGACTCTCTGCCGGGCGATCAACAGACTCGAAACGATTGACTCCGGCAGTATCACTATTGACGGAGTGGAACTCCCGCAAGAAGGCAAAGCGCTGGCACATCTTCGTGCAGATGTGGGCATGGTGTTCCAATCATTCAACCTTTTCGCGCACAAAACGATTCTCGAGAATGTCACTCTCGGGCCAATCAAAGTGCGCGGTGTCAGCAAGAAAGAAGCAGAAGAGCGTGCCATGGCGCTGCTGGAGCGCGTCGGTATCGCGAACCAGGCAAAGAAGCTCCCCTCGCAGCTTTCTGGTGGACAGCAGCAGCGGGCGGCAATCGCTCGCTCGCTCGCGATGCAGCCGAAGCTGATCCTTCTGGATGAGCCAACTTCGGCGCTTGACCCCGAGATGATCAACGAAGTGCTCGACACCATGATCGGACTCGCGAACGACGGCATGACGATGGTGACGGTCACGCACGAGATGGGATTTGCGCGCCGCGCAGCGGATCGGATTCTGTTCATGGCAGACGGTCAAATTGTCGAAGAGGCCACCCCCGAGCAGTTCTTCACGGACCCGCAAACCTCCCGGGCTAAAGACTTCCTGTCGAAGATCCTCGGACACTAGCTCCAAGCACCAAGCCGCACCCGCGGCTCTCATTGACCTGAGACACACACCTCTTGACTCCGGCAACGTCGGCGTCACTTACTAAGGAAGCAGGGAATCATGCGATTCACAACAACCGCGGCAGCGATTGCCGCAGTCGGCGCGCTCTTGCTCGCAGGTTGCTCCAACGGCGGAACCACCGCTGAGGAGCCAACTGTCAACGAAGAAGTCACCTTCGAAGCAGGAACCACGATGGCTCGTTTGCACGACGCAGGCAAGATCACTGTTGGCACGAAGTTCGATCAGCCGCTCTTTGGTCTGATGGGGCTCGACAACAACCCTCAGGGCTTCGACGTTGAGGTCGCCAAGATCATCGCAGGCGAACTCGGCATTCAGCCAGAGAACATCGAATGGGTTGAGGCGGTTTCAGCTAACCGTGAGCCATTCATTGAGAACGGCCAGGTAGACATTGTGGTCGCCACCTACACGATCAATGACAAGCGTAAAGAAGTTGTCTCCTTTGCGGGACCGTACTACATCGCAGGTCAAGATCTGCTCGTGCTCAACGGCAACCCAGATGGCATCACGGGCATTGATGATGTGAAGGGCAAGAAGGTGTGCTCGGTGACCGGTTCGACCTCGGCTCAGAACCTGAAGGATGCCGGGGTTGAGGTGATCGAAACTGATACGTACTCCAATTGCCTGACTCCACTTCGCCAGGGTGAAGTGGTCGCAGTCTCGACCGACAACGTGATTCTGGCTGGCCTTGCCGACCAGAACCCGGGTGAGTTTGAAGTGGTGGAGAACCCCTTCACCGAAGAGCCTTACGGAATCGGCCTGAAGAAGGACGACACCGACTTCCGCAACTTCATCAACGACACCCTTGAGAAGTCGTTCGAAGATGGGCGCTGGGCTTCGGCTTGGGAAAGCACCGCAGGCAAGGTGCTCTCGACCCCCACACCACCAACGATTGACCGCTACTAAGCGGTAGCTCGACGGGGATCGGGCGGCAGCTTCGCTGCCTGATCCTCGTCAACATCTCTCAAGACAACCAAAGGAAGGGAGTGAACGCGCAATGAACGTGCTCATTGAGAACGCAGACCTGGTGCTCGCCGGGTTCCTCATGACGCTTCGCCTGCTCTTGATCGGCGGTGCCGGTGCGATGCTGCTGGGGCTGCTCGTCGTGACGATGCGAATTTCACCCGTTGCCTCGCTGCGAGGGTTTGCGACTGCCTACACGGAGCTGTTTCGCAATGTCCCGCTCACGCTCATCTTTCTGTTCATGGTGTTCGTGCTGCCGCTCATCAACCCGAACCAGCCGCCCTATGAGGTGCTCGCGGTGATCGCGCTTGCAATCTACACCTCACCGTTTGTCGCCGAAGCGCTTCGCAGCGGAATCAACGGTGTACCGGTTGGTCAGGCTGAAGCAGCGCGTTCGATTGGGCTTGGCTTTGGCCAGACTCTTTCGCTGATCGTGCTGCCGCAGGCGATCCGCATGGTGGTTCCGCCGCTGATCAACGTATTTATTGCGCTCACTAAGAACACATCGGTCGCCGGTGGATTCTTCGTCGTTGAACTTTTTGCGACGGCTCAGCGTCTCGCAAACGACAACGGGAATGCCGTGATTCCGATTCTTGTCGGGGTGGCGTTCTTCTATCTGCTGATCACCGTTCCGCTTGGCTATTTCGCTGGGCAGATCGAGAAGAAGGTGAGGGTCGCGAGATGACTGCTCAAGCAACAGTGTTGTATGACGCACCTGGGCCGAAAGCGCGTGCTCGCTCACGCATGATCTCAGTGGTGGGCGTGGTGCTGCTGCTCGCGCTGCTGGGCTGGGTGGTCTATCGCCTCGCGATCCCTCAGGTTGCCGTGAACGGCGCGGTCACCGCACCGATCCTCGACCCAACCCGCTGGGTGCCGCTTGCTGAACCACTCGTGTGGGCTCAGCTGGCAAAGGGCGTCGGAGCGACGCTCGGGGCGGCTGCCGTCGGCATGGTGGGGGCACTGATCCTCGCGGTGCTGCTGGCCTTTGGCAGACTTGCGCACAGTCCGGTGATCCGGGTGCCGGTGACGATCGTGCTGGAGTTCTTCCGAGGAATGCCGTTGCTGTTGATGATGCTTTTCATCTTGCTCGTCGCCTCGACGGGTGCATTTGTCGCCGTGGTCGCAGCGCTGATTGTGTACAACGGCGCGATCCTTGGCGAGGCATTGCGTGCGGGTATTCTCTCGCTGAACAAAGGTCAACGTGAAGCGGGTCTGTCCATCGGGTTGACTCCCGTGCGCACGCGACTGCTGATCGAGCTGCCGCAGGCATTCACTCAGATGCTCCCCATCATCATGGCGCAATTGGTGGTGCTGCTGAAGGACACCTCGCTCGGGTACATCGTTGGCTACTACGAGACGTTGCGCACGGTGAAGAACCTGGCGACTTACTTCGGGAACTACTACATGTTTACCTTTTGGTTGGTGGGTGCCGTCGTGTACCTGGCGATCAATTTGCTCGTGTCCTGGATGGGGAGGCGTGCGGCGCGGGCGGTAGCTGCGAAACGCGCGTAACTCTCGCCCAGGATCTGACTGCGGTGTTCAGTATCGAGCACCCGAACTGAACGGTAGTGTTCGGTTCGGGTGCTCTTCTCGTCTCGCGAATGTGCGTGCGCGGGGGATCACCGCAGTGTGCCACCCCCATCCGAATCGTGTGCTCGGCAAGGAGTGTGAGAAGCTGGTAGGATGGATCCGCTTCGGACATGCGTCGCCTGCCGCCAGCGCGCGACACAAGACGTACTGCTCAGGGTAGTTGCTCACGGGGATCGACTCATTGTCGATGAACGCGCAATTCTGCCTGGGCGCGGCGCGTGGGTTCACCCCACGGCTGTGTGTTTGAAACAAGCAGTGTCGCGCGGCTCATTCGCGCGTGCATTGAAAGTGTCGAGTTCGCTCGACACCGGCCCTTTAGAGAACAGGCTAGAAACACTCATGGACAACTAATGAGCGGCTCACGATGAGACCCGTCCGCTAATTTTGGTTCTCGCCTGTCTGGCGTGAACCCAGACAGGAGAAAAGTGGCTAACCCACGCGTCAGCGAGATTGCCAAGAAGCTCGGTATTGAGAGCAAAAAGGCAGTTGAAATTCTGAATGACGAACTGAAAGAGTTCGTGAAAAGCCCGTCGTCGACGATCATGCCTCCGACGGTGCGTAAGCTTCAGGCCTATGTTGGCGAGCACCCAGAGCTCGTCAAGGCCGATTCCGGCGAGTCTGCGGATGCGCCGGCAGCGAAGACAAGCGCTGCAAAGCCCGGCGCTGCAAAGCCCGGTGCTGCGAAGCCCGGTGCGGCAAAGCCCGGTGCTGCAATGAAGCCAGGCCCCAAGCCTGGTCCAAAGCCAGCCCCTCAGGTCGAACCTGTGGCGCCGGCTGCAGAGCCTGCTGCCGCTGCGCAGCCAGAGGCTGCTGCGAAGCCTGCCGCTGCGAAGCCCGGTGCGGCAAAGCCCGGTGCTGCCGCAAAGCCAGGTGCCGCAAAGCCAGGTGCCGCTGCGAAGCCCGGTGCTGCGAAGCCCGGCGGCGCTCCGAAGCCCGGCGCAAGCAAGCCAGGGCCAAAGCCTGGTGCTCCGCGCCCAGGTAACAACCCCTTCGCGAGCAGCCAGGGCATGGGGATTCCCCGCCCGCCGCGTCCCGGAAACAATCCTTTCTCGTCGAGTCAGGGGATGGGCACTCGCCCGAACCCAGGGAATATCCCTCGGCCCGCTCCCCGCCCACAGGGCGGCGGCGCAGGTGGCGCAGCTCGTCCCGGCGGTCGTCCCGGCGGTCCAGGTCGTCCCGGCGGCGCTCGTCCAGGTGCGGGCGGCGGCGCAGGTGCGGGCGGCGGCGCAGGTACCGGTTTTGGCGCACCGCGCCCCGGTGGCGGTTTTGCCGGTCGTGGCCGCGGCGGACGTGGTGCAGGAACTGCTGGTGCGTTCGGTCGCGGCGGGAGCAAGAGCAAGGCACGCAAGTCGAAGCGGGCGAAGCGGGCAGAATTCGAGATGCGTGAGGCGCCGTCACTTGGCGGCGTAAGCGTACCTCGGGGTGACGGATCGACTCTGATCCGTCTGCGTCGCGGCGCATCGCTGAGCGACTTCGCTGACAAGATCAACACCAGTGCGTCGAACTTGGTGACAGTGCTGTTCCATCTCGGTGAGATGGCGACCGCAACGGAATCACTCGACGAGGCAACGTTCGAGATCCTTGGCGAAGAGCTCGGATACAAGATCCAGGTCGTTTCTCCAGAGGACGAGGATCGCGAGCTGCTTGAGGGCTTCGACATCGACATCGATGCCGAGCTTGAAGACGAGGGCGACGATGTCCTGGAGGCTCGTCCGCCAGTTGTCACCGTTATGGGTCACGTCGACCACGGTAAGACCCGACTGCTCGATGCGATTCGCAAGGCAGACGTTGGTGGCGGCGAGGCTGGCGGCATTACCCAGCACATCGGTGCCTACCAGGTGCACACCGTCCACGAGAACGTTGATCGTGCGCTGACCTTCATCGATACCCCGGGTCACGAGGCGTTTACCGCTATGCGTGCCCGTGGTGCGCAGGTGACGGATATTGCGATCCTTGTGGTTGCTGCTGACGACGGAATCATGCCGCAGACCATTGAAGCGTTGAACCACGCTCAGGCTGCGAATGTGCCGATCGTGGTCGCGGTGAACAAGGTTGACAAGGAAGACGCGAACCCAGCGAAGGTTCGTCAGCAGCTCACCGAATTTGGTCTTGTGGCCGAAGAATACGGTGGAGATGTCATGTTCGTCGATGTGTCGGCAAAGAACAATGTTGGCATCACTGAACTGCTCGACGCCGTGCTGCTGACTGCAGATGCTGGTCTCGATCTTCGTGCGAACCCGAACAAGAACGCTCGTGGCGTCGCGATTGAGGCGAAGCTCGACAAGGGTCGCGGTGCAGTCGCTACTGTGCTGATCGAGTCGGGCACGCTCCGCGTCGGCGATGCGATCGTTGCGGGCACCGCCTACGGTCGTGTGCGTGCGATGCACGATGAGAACGGCGACTCGGTCGAAGAGGCACTGCCTTCGCGTCCGGTCCAGGTGCAGGGTCTGTCAAGCGTTCCACGCGCTGGCGACAGCTTTATCGTGACCGACGAGGATCGCACGGCCCGTCAGATCGCTGAGAAGCGAGAGGCTGCCGAGCGCAACGCACAGCTGGCGAAGGCTCGTAAGCGCATCAGCCTTGAGGACTTCACCAAGGCACTTGAGGATGGCAAGGTCGAGGCACTGAACCTCATCATCAAGGGTGACGTTTCTGGCGCTGTTGAAGCGCTGGAAGAGTCGCTGATGAAGATCGAGGTGGACGATTCGGTTCAGCTGCGTATCCTGCACCGTGGTGTGGGCGCGATTACCGAGTCGGATGTCGACCTGGCAACGATCGACAACGCAATCGTCATCGGCTTCAACGTGCGACCAGACGTCAAGGCTCGCGAGCGCGCTGCGCGCGAGGGCATCGACATTCGCTTCTACAACGTCATCTACAACGCGCTTGATGACATTGAATCGTCGCTCAAGGGCATGCTCAAGCCAGAGTACGAAGAGGTGCAGTCGGGTGTTGCGGAGATCCGCGAGGTATTCCGCTCCTCGAAGTTCGGCAACATCGCCGGTGTTATTGTTCGCAGCGGAACCATCACACGCAACGCGAAGGCGCGCGTGATCCGCGAGGGCGTTGTGATCGCCGATGGTCTTGCCATCGAATCGCTGCGTCGGTTCAAGGACGATGTCACCGAGGTCAAGACTGACTTCGAGGCAGGTATCGGCCTTGGCAAGTACAACGACATCCAGCCTGGTGACGAGATCGAAACCACTGAGATGGTGGAGAAGCCCCGCGCCTAGCCGCTGAGGTATTCACAAGAGGGCGGTGGCCCGGAGCGTTTGCTCCGGGCCACCGCCCTCTTTGTTGTTCGCTGCTGCCGCTCAGACATCGACGGGCACGCGACCGCGGAATTCTGCGGCCGTCGTTGTCTGCGCCCGTCGTTGTCTGCGCGGACGCCCTCCCGCGAGTGGGTGCCTGGTGCGCCACTGTTGGGAGGGTGTGCAAAGGGCTCCCCTGCGCGGCCGCCTCTCCGCGGCCTGGGAGTGATGCCCATGCTGAGCCGCGGTTTCGTGAGCTCCTCGATCTCGCGTGAAACGCACAGCGGGGAGGACCGGCCGGTGCCGATCCTCCCCGCTGGAGTAGAGAGCCTGACGTGGTCTAGCGGCTCAGTGCGTCAAAACGTCGACCTTCAGCCTTTGACGGGAAGAGCGTGAACACGAGCACTGGGATCCACCCGACGTAAGGAATCAGTGCCAGCAGGCAGAGCGGTCCAGCGAAGTTTGCATCGTGCAGACGTCGCCAAGTGATCGCGAGCGAAGGAACGATGACGGCGAGCCACACGAGCACCCCGAGTCCGATGCTCAAGAACAGCAAGAACAGACCAAAACCGTTCGGTGAGGAACTCTGGTAGGAGCCGTAAGAGCTCGAAGTGCTCGCCACAATAATGATGCCGGGGATGTACAGCACGAGCGGGATCAGCTCAATGAAGAACAAGAGCAGGGCAACCCACCAGTACTCACTCCGCGAAGCGCGGCCACTGAACTTTGCGTAATTCTTGAAGAATCGCTTCGAGGCCTGGCCAAACGTTGCCCCGTAGAGTGGGCGGGAGGTGTCGTCCGGACTGGTAGCTCCGTCAAAGGGCCCACCAGGACCTGGGATCGCGCCAAACGGTGCCGGAGGGAAAACTACCGCACCAGCGGGGTACGCGGCAGGCTGGCCGTAGGCAGGGTACTGCGGGGCACCGTACTGCGGGGGTTGCGGAGCGCCGAACTGCGGGGGCTGCGGGGCCGCGTACTGCGGGGGCTGAGGTGCACCGTATGCGGGCGCCTGAGGTGCTGCGTACTGTGGAGCCGGTGGCTGTGGCGCGTCAGCGTGCGGGGCCTGAGGGGCCTGCGGGGGCTGGGGGGCCGCATATTGGGGAGCAGCTGGCGGTACGGGGGGCTGCGGTGCCGAGAACTGAGGTGCCGCGGGAGGCTGCGGCGTTGAGAAATGCGGCGGCTGCGGTGCGTAGTTTGGCAGTTGCGGAGCAGCCGGCTCAGAAGGAGCGCCAACGGGCGCATTCTCGGCGAACGGTGCTGCCTCTGGCTGGGCAACAGGGGCAGCAGAGGCGTCAGGCTGTTGAGCGGCTTCTGGCTGTTCTGGTGTCGGATCAATCGGTGGCTGGCTCATGTGCTGCTTCTTCTCTGAGTTGCTGTGAACTATCTCTCAAGCCGGAGCTTGTCACTACGAGGCTACCGTCAGTGCAAGCCCACCGCTTGGAAATGACGTTTGTTTGAGCGAATCTTCGGTTTTTGAAGATTCAGCACACCTGCCGGGAGCGGTAGGCTGGAGGTATGTCACACCCACGGGCGGCCAAGGTCGCAGAGCGTATCCAGCAGATCATTGCGCGTCGGCTTGAGAAGGGCCTACGCGACCCACGCATGGGGTTTGTCACCATCACCGATGTGCGAGTGACGGGTGACCTGCAGAATGCCAGCGTGTTTTACACCGTCTATGGCAGCGAGCAGGAGCAGGCCGACACGGCGGCTGCACTGAAGGCAGCGACCGGCATGATGCGCACTGAGGTGGGCAAGCAGCTTGGCACGCGTTTGACGCCGACGCTTGAGTTTATTCACGACGAGCTTCCTGATAGTGCACAGCATCTCAACGATCTGCTCGCTGAGGCGAAGCGTCGCGATGATGAGGCACACGCGCTTGCGGCTCACGCCACCTATGCGGGTGAAGAAGACCCCTACACGAAGCCTCGCGATCTTGAAGCTGACGATGACGATGATGCGGCAGCTGACGACGAACTCGATGAGATTGAAGACGGCGAATTCGACGATAGTGACGAGCTCGACGACATCGAAGACGACCACGAGGATTCTGACGACCCTGACGACTCTGACGAAGAGTCTGAAGAAGAACGTCGCGGCTAGCGCGTATCTGATTCATCCGCTCTCATACATCCGCACCTGATACCTCTTCGCGAGCGCACGGGCGTGCACAGACGCGCCCGATCGTGAGCTCGAATGATCGGAGGATCGGGCACCCGTGAAGGCAACGCGAATGTTGTGGTCAGGGTTACGGTAGACGCACCAATCCGGCACTCTCCACGATCAGGCCGTCGGCGACGAGTGAGTCGAAGGCACGTTCGGCTTGTCCTGGATCACGTACTCCGCCGTCCGCGGCTGCCGCAAGCGCGTCGCCGCGTGAGACACCGGAAGTAGTTGCGCGCAACAATGCCATGATGCGTCCACGCACCTGGCGGTCGCTCCCCGCAAACGTCGCCTGTCGGCGCACCACCGGGGCGTTGTCTGGAAATCCGGCTCCGCGCCACTCGCACCATTTCGCGAGGGGGCAGGAACCGCAGAGGGGAACCCTTGCCGTGCAGACGATTGCGCCAAGCTCCATCGCTGCGGCATTGAAGAGGCGGGCACGAACCGGATCAATAGGGAGAAGGGCCAGCATGTCGTCCAGATCACTCGCGCGCGGAGGGCCAGCGGCGGCCAAGCCGTGCACGAGTCTGGCAATCACTCGACGGGTGTTTGTGTCGACGACCGGATGCCGATCTGCGAAGGCAAAGCTAGCGACGGCGCGGGCGGTGTAGGGCCCGATCCCGGTGAGTGAGAGAAGGGTGTCTACGTCCCGTGGAACCTGATCATTGTGCTCGGAGGCGATTTGAACTGCTGCTCGGTGCAGCCACAGCGCTCGTCGGGGATACCCCAGCCGACCCCACGCGCGTACCGCTTCGCCGGGGGGCTCAGCAGCAAGATCCGAGGGGCGGGGCCAGCGCTCCATCCACGCCTCGAATTGCGGTATGACTCGTGCGGCCTGTGTCTGCTGCAGCATGAACTCGGATACGAGCACTGCCCAGGGATCGATCTCTTCAGCGTCGGCACCGCGCCAGGGGAGTGTTCGTGCGTATTTTGCAAACCAATCGATGACAGCGTCTGCGATACGCGACGTCTCACACTCATCAAACTCTGCCACCCGCCCAGTGTATTCGCCGATAGGAAGCTGTGCGCGCAGGTAGGGTAGTGGGGTGAATAGTGCGGCGAACGGCATTCTGCTCATTGATAAGGCAAGCGAGTGGACCAGTCACGATGTTGTGGCGAAGGCGCGTCGTGCGCTTGGCACGCGCAAAGTTGGCCACGCGGGCACCCTTGACCCGATGGCCACGGGATTGCTGCTGCTGGGAGTGGGGCCGGCAACTCGATTGCTGACTCATCTGGTGGGGCTCGACAAGACCTACACTGCGACGATCCGGCTGGGCGTATCCACTGTCACTGATGACCGCGAAGGGAATGTGCTCGACCTCGCCGATGCCGAGACGATCCGTGCCCTCGACTCAGATCACGAGGCCATTCGTGCGGCGGTTGCCGATTTGACTGGTCCCATCGAACAAGCCCCTAGCTCGGTCAGCGCAATCAAAGTTGACGGCAAGCGCGCCTATGATTTGGTGCGAGCTGGTGCACAGGTCGAGCTGAAGAAGCGCCCGGTAACCGTGCATTCATTTGAAATGGAGCCTCCCACGCTTGCGACCGTGCACGGTCTCAACGGTGGCGACTTGCCCGTTGAAGTGCTCGATATTGACGTCACGGTTCGTTGCTCCTCGGGAACCTATGTGCGAGCGCTCGCTCGTGATTTAGGTGAAGCGCTCGGGGTCGGCGGGCACTTGACCGCGCTCCGCCGCACTGAGATCGGGCCGTTCTCTGTGCGAGATGCCGTATCGAACGAGGGCCTCGTCGCTGGAACGGTGAGCGACGAGCAGTTGCTTTCTCCGACTGAGGTAGCCTCACGGCTGTTCCCAGTGCTCGCTCTCACCGAGCAGCAGGAAATTGATCTGGGGCATGGCAAGCGCCTCAACCTGAGTGATGAGCAACTGCTGAGTAACGGCAGCGATCGCGCGCTTCTGGCCGCAGCGGTCGCCCCATCTGAACGCTTGGTTGGGTTGGTTGAAGTGAAGAATGGTCGCACCCGTGTGGTCACGAACTTTCCCACGGTAGAGAAGTAGGAATTGTCGCATGGTGACTTGGTTCGCAATTATGCAGATGGCAGTTGCTGGCATTGCCGCGATCCTCTGCTTGATTGATTACGCGCGCAAACGAACTCCAAATGACTACACCCTTGGTGCGACGGCGCTGGTGGGTGTGCTGTTGATTGTGCAGATCGTCATTTCGATCGTGGCACCCGCGCTCGGAAATTTTGCGGTCGGTGACCTGCTTGAGTTTTGGATGTATCTCATTGTGGCCGCGGTGCTCCCATTCGCAACCGCATTCTGGGCGCTGATTGATCGACGGCGCAGTGCCCACCTGGTGTTGATGGTGGTCAATCTTGCGGTTGCCGTCATGCTGTACCGCATGCTTGTGATCTGGGGATAGCGATCCTCGCGGGTGCCGAGGACAGCAATGCCCGTGTGCTGTGCTGGGCATTCGCACACCTGCGAAGCGGTAAACTGGTCCCCGTGCCGAAGAGAGATAGCGCCGATGTTGTAGTCGCCGAGACCCGCACTGGTGGTCTCGGGCGGGTACTGATCACGGTCTACCTGATTCTTGCGCTCGCAGCGACGCTTCGAGCCGTCTTCCAGCTGATTTCAAAGTTCGATGAGGCGCCACTTGCCTACAGCCTGTCGTTGCTGAGCGGTCTGGTATATGTCGTTGCAACGTTCGCGTTGCTCAAGCGCGGTCAGGGCGCTGGCTGGCGCGTGCTTGCCTGGTGTGCGTTGGGATTCGAATTGGCTGGTGTGCTCATTGTGGGCACCTTGAGTTTGCTCGTACCGAGCTTGTTCGCGCATGATTCGGTGTGGTCGTATTTCGGGAGTGGCTACCTCTTTGTTCCATTGGTGCTGCCTGTGCTCGGTATGATTTGGCTGGTGCGTGACGGAGCTCGTGCACAAGAACCAGTCGAGGATCATGATGAGAGCGAGAGCCTGTACTAATGCGGGTTTATGAATCATTGCAAGAGATCACCGGCGAGGAGTTCACCGGCGGTACGGCGATTGCGATTGGCAAGTTCGACGGCGTACATCGCGGTCATCGGGCGCTTCTTGACTGTGTCACCGCGGTTGCTGAGGCGAAGTCGCTCACTCCCGTGGTGTTCACCTTCACCAATAACCCGCTCAGTCTGTTGCGTCCTGAGGCGTGCCCTGAAGCAATAATGAGTCGGGCGCAGCGGATCGCCGCACTTGAGGATGCCGGAGCAACAGCGTGCGTAATGGTGCCTTTTGATGCGGAGCTCGCCGAGATTCCGGCAGATGAGTTTGTTGATCAGGTATTGGTCGGGCAGTTGTCAGTCAGGCATATCTGCGTCGGCGCTGATTTTAGGTTTGGACGTGGTGGTGCTGGTGATCCTGCGCTTCTCGCCCAGGCCGGAGAACGTCACGGTTTCGCTGTGGAAATTATTGGCAACGTTGAGGATCCATCTCTCGGCAGGATCTCTTCGTCTCGGGTGCGTGAGGCAATCCTGCAGGGCGATGTTGAGACGGCCGCTCGCATGATGGATCGACATGTGTCGCTTCGAGGTGAGGTCGTGCACGGCGATGCTCGGGGGAGGGAACTCGGCTTTCCCACGGCGAATCTCGGCGGGAATGTCGAGGGGCTGCGGCCTGCTGACGGAGTCTATGCAGGCTGGGCGATTGTTGACGGAAACGCGCACCAAGCCGCGATTTCTGTGGGAGCAAATGTGACCTTTGATCCAGCGGGAGAGCCTCGTGTCGAGGCCTATCTGCTTGACTTTGATGCTGACCTGTATGGCACATCAATTGAGCTTCGATTCGTTGAACGGTTGCGGGGCATGGTTGCTTTTGCAGATGTCGACGCGCTTCTCGTGCGAATGCACGAGGATGTCCGCGAGACGCGAACCATCTTGCTCGGAAAACATCCCTAGAGCTCTGCTTCGGCGAGTCGGCACAGTCTCGTGTTGTAACATATCCGTAGGTAGAGCGCGATACCGCCCAGGCCGTCGTGAAATTCACGCTTCAGGTAGGGCATCTGCTGCGCACCTCGCGATTCGATCTACGAATTCGCGCCACGCCATTCAGGAGATCCATGGCAACCACGACTGCTGCCCGAGCGAACCGTTCGAAGAACCGCCGGCGCCACACCCACAATGAGGGAATCATCCCGTTGCTCGCCCGTGCTGTGCGTGAAGTTGAGGCTTCCGCCCATCGCGGCAAGGCGAGTTCTTCGGGACGCACCAAGTTTCACGTGATCGCGCTATTGATGCGTGAAGAACGTGCCAGGGTAAAGACCGACGAACAAATGAGCGATGCCGAGCGTGCCGAAACGCTCAAGCGTCTTGACGGTGTAGCGGCGATCCTCGCGAAGGCCGCGGCCCGCGACACCTCGTTGATTACCCTGCTCGAACCCACTGCCCCGATCAATGAGGGCACTCGTGCGCTCAAGCGCAAGATGCTCACTCAGGCAGGAATCGAGTTGCCCGAGGCCGAGCCAGAGCCAGAGAAGAAGGCTAGCTATGTGCCGCCCGAGCTCGCTGAGCGCCAGGTTGAGCCTCCGGGGATCGAGGGGCGGCTGCTCTCGAACCCGTTCCTGGCTCCGGATCTCACCCTGCACAAGAAGCCGACTCCTGTGGTGCGACTAGCTAACTGGGAACTGCTGGGGCCGTTGCTGAAGTCCTTTGAACAGGGCGGCGGTGGCAGTGCTTGCATGCAGTTGCCGGAGGCGCCCGCCGTGGACCGGCTTTCTCCGCGAGGGCTCGAGGTGATGCCGCATCAGGCGCGATTCCTGGAGAGTGTGCGCGAAGGGCATCGCAGCTACTTGCTTGCGGATGAACCTGGCCTCGGAAAAACTGCACAATCGGTGATTGCTGCTTCGGTCGCCGATGCGTACCCGCTTTTGGTAGTCGTGCCGAACGTGGTCAAGATGAACTGGGCCCGTGAAGTTGAGCGGTGGACTCCGCAGCGTCGGGTGACGGTGATTCACGGCGATGGAGACAACATCGACGCATTCGCCGACGTGTTCGTCGTGAACTATGACATTCTCGACCGGCACCTGAGCTGGATCTCACGATTCGGTTTTCAGGGGATGGTTGTCGATGAAGCGCACATGATCAAGAATGTGCAGTCGCAGCGTTCGCGCAATGTGCTCGCTATCGCTGATCGTATTCGTGAGCGAGTCCCTGGTGGCAGACCGCTGCTGCTGGCGCTCACTGGTACTCCGTTGATCAACGACATCGACGACTTCCGTGCAATCTGGCGATTCCTGGGCTGGACTGACGCTGAGAAGCCCGGCTCAGACTTGATGGCTGCACTCGAATCGAATGGGTTTACGCCTGCCGATCCACAGTTTTATCCGGCCGCGCGCGAGAGCGTGATTGAGATGGGTATTGTGCGTCGCCGCAAGATCGACGTTGCCGCCGACTTGCCCGCGAAACGCGTCGTAGATCTGCCAGTTGAGCTTGATGACGATCTTGGCCGGGGCATCCGAGAGGCAGAGAAGCAGCTGGCTGATCGCCTGCTTGCGCGCTTTACGTTGATCAAGTCCGGAAAGCTGGGTCGTGAGCTGAGCGATGAGGCCATCATTCGGATGGTGTGCGCGCAGGAGCTTGAAGAATCGAACGCCTCATCGAACGGCATGAATGTGTTCACCATGGTGCGACAAATTGGTCAGGCGAAGGCTTCGCTTGCTGCTGATTATGCCGCGCAATTGGCTCGATCGGTCGGCAAGGTCGTATTCTTTGCCAAGCATATTGATGTGATGGATCGTGCTGAGGCGGCGTTCGCCGAGCGCGGGCTGGGTACCGTCTCGATCCGTGGTGATCAGACCGCAACCTTTAGGCAGCAGCAGATCGACGCGTTTCACACCGATGAATCGGTGTCGGTCGCGGTCTGTTCGCTCACGGCCGCTGGTGTGGGCGTAAATCTGCAGGCATCTTCGAACGTGGTGCTTGCTGAATTGAGCTGGACCGATGCTGAGCAGACCCAGGCGATTGACCGTGTGCACCGGATCGGTCAGGAGGAGCCGGTAACGGCTTGGCGTATTGTCGCAGCACAAACGATTGATGCGAGGATCGCCGAGTTGATCGACTCGAAGGCGGGGCTTGCGGCGAGAGCACTTGATGGTGCTGCCGGTCCGCGCGAGGATGAGGATTCGGTGCAAATGCTTACGCTCATCTCGGTGTTGCAGTCGGCGCTCGCTCGATAGCGAAGCTCGCTTCGAGGCTGAGGCACGAGAGAGACTTGGCCGGATACTTGTGAAGCATGGCTATCTTGCCAGTCTCTTCGCTGTGCTGAGGTCGGTAGCATGGTGCTCATGCGTATCGGTGTGCTCTGCTCAGGGGGCGACAGCCCTGGAATGAACGCGGCGATTCGTGGAGCAGTGCTCCGCGGGGTCGACGTGCACGGATTTGAGATGGTCGGCTTCATCGATGGCTGGAGCGGCTTTCATGAGGGCGACACGATGCCGCTCGACCGCTCAGCGGTGCAGGGCATTTCCCCGCTGGGCGGGGTGATCCTTGGCACCAGTCGAGTCGCACCGTTCAGCGGTCGTCCGGGTGAGGACATTGATCTCACCGATTTCAAATCAAAGATGACGCAGTATGGCCTCGATGGATTCATGTTGATCGGTGGCAATGGCACGCAGACCGTCGCGGGTATCCTCGCTGATCACGGGGTGAACGTGGTCGGTCTCCCGAAGACAATCGACAATGACCTGGCAGCCACTGACTACACCTTCGGCTTTGATACCGCGGTCTCAGTTGCCGCGGAGGCGATTGATCGTCTCCGTACCACGGGCGATTCGCATCGCCGCTGCATGGTGCTTGAGGTCATGGGGCGTGACGTCGGTTGGATCGCGCTGCACGCCGGAATGGCAGGAGGCGCGCAGGCGATGCTCATTCCGGAGTTTCCAGAGAGCATCGAACAGATCAGCGAGTGGGTGACGAGCGTGCGTGATCGAGGTCGCTCCGCCCTCGTTGTCGTAGCCGAGGGATTCAAGCTCTCAGGAGAGCTCGAAGCGACGACTCGTGAGGGTCTCGACGGGTTCGGGCGGCCGCGTCTGGGAGGGATCGCGGAGGTGCTCGCTCCCATGATCGAAACACACACCGGGATTGAGACCAGGGCGACCGTGCTCGGCTATATGCAGCGCGGTGGATCGCCTACTGCGTTCGACCGTGTCTTGGCGACGCGCACCGGGATTGCTGCGGCAGATGCGGTGTTACGTGCTGAATGGGGCACGATGGCAGGGCTGCACGGTGACCGCATTGAGATGGTGCCACTGGCAGAGGCGGTGGGAACGCTCAAGACAGTTCCAGGTGACCGCTATGCGGAGGCTCGGCTGAATTTCGGTTAGCCTCCGAGGCCTCGGCCCGTCAGCAGCCAGGCGTACTCGACCAGTGCAGTCGAGTACGGGATACCCGCTTAACTCAGCGGGGGTGCTAGCGTCCGAGCTTCTGCTTCACATCGAGCAGCGACGGGTTTGTCGCGGTGCTGGCATCCGGGTAGATCACCGTGGGAACCGTGCGGTTTCCGCCGTTTACGGCTTCGACCAGTTCAGGGGTTCCCGGGGTGTGCTCAATATCGATTTCGGTGTAGCCGATGCCTTCGCTGTCGAGCATCTTCTTGAGTCGCTTGCAGTAGCCGCACCACTCTGTGGAGAACATAGTGATGGTGCCCGGTGCTGGAACGAAATCGTTCGCGCTGACGCTCATGAATTGACTCCTCGTTGACGCTGCAGAATTACCCTGAATCTTACCGCTGCTTGGTCGCAGATTCCTGACAGCATTCCCACTCGCGAGAAGCCGGTTCTGACTTGACCGAACGTGGCTCTCTTGCGAAAATGAATCGCACGCAAACGCAGAAAAAACTGATGGTGAACGTCAGGCTTCTCTGGGGGAGCGAGCGCGTATGCACACCTCAAACGGAAGACGCTGGTGGAACTCACCCTCATCGTGTTGCTGGTCATCGTGCTGGCTCTTTTTTTCGACTTCACCAATGGGTTTCATGACACCGCGAATGCGATGGCAACTCCCATTGCTACGGGGGCGCTCAAGCCGAAAACGGCCGTGCTGCTCGCCGCAATTCTGAACCTCGTTGGCGCATTTCTTTCCACCGAGGTGGCAAAGACCATTTCGGGCGGTCTGATTAACGAGGGTGACGGCGGGGTATTGATCACCCCGGAGATGATCTTTGCGGGCCTCATCGGCGCGATCGTGTGGAATCTCATTACCTGGCTGTACGGACTGCCATCGAGTTCTTCGCATGCGCTCTTTGGTGGCCTCATCGGTGCGGCCATCGTTGGCGCGGGTATCTCCTCAATCAACGGTGGAGTTTTCCTCTCGAAGATCATCATCCCGGCACTTGCTGCGCCGCTCACTGCGGGCCTGGTGGCATTCATCGCTACAAAGGTGGCGTATTCGATTACGCGACGCCACGACGGGAAGAAAGACGGCCGCGGTCGTTTCCGGTACGCGCAGATCGCTTCTTCCTCGCTGATCGCCCTCGCTCACGGCACCAACGATGCACAGAAGACCATGGGCGTCATTACGCTGACACTGGTTGCCGCGAATCTGCAAGATCCGGGAACCGGGCCACACCTGTGGGTAGTGGTCGCGTGTGCGCTCGCGATCGCGATTGGCACCTACTCGGGCGGATGGCGGATCATTCGTACCCTTGGCGCCGGGCTTACACAAGTTAAGCCGGCGCAGGGCTTCGCGGCTGAAACCTCGACCGCAGCAACGATCCTTGCATCAAGTCACCTTGGCTTTGCGCTCTCTACCACGCAGGTGGCTTCCGGCTCTGTGATTGGTTCAGGCCTGGGCCGCAAGGGTTCAAGCGTGCGGTGGCGCACCGCTGGGCGGATCGGTCTTGGCTGGCTCTTCACGCTTCCCGCTGCGGGTGCCGTTGGCGCGATCGCTGCGGCGATTGCCCACCTTGGCATGATTGGCATCTTGATTGATACCGTCGTCGGCTTCGGATTTATCGTCTTTATCTTCTGGCGCTCACGTCGCAACAAGGTTGACCACACGAACGCTGTGGCGGTAGCCGATGTTGCGGAGTCGGGGTACGCCGTGCGTATCGGTAGCCGCAAGGTGCGTAAGGTTCCCACTCGCACGGGCACCGTGCCGCCGCTGACTCCGGTCGCGCAGACGGCAGTTCGCGACGATAAGGCCGCGAGAGAAGCGGCCAGGCGTGCCGCGGCAGAGCGTGAAGCAGCCGAACGCGCAGCGCGCAAGGCGGCAAAGCAGGCGAAGAAACGCCAGCAGAAGCAACACGGAGGCGAGCGATGATCGACTGGCTGGCATTCTTGACCGTTTTCGTTGCTGCGCTCGCGTCAGCAGTGGTCGTCGTAGCGCTGTATTCGCTCGGTATCCGTTTTCTGGCAACACCAGCGCCAAAGGTGCTGCGCCCTGACGGTAGCTTTGAGCCTGACGGACCCTCCCGTGACGACGAGGACGACGACGTCGATGACCTTGATCGACCTCGCTGGGCGACGATCGCTGCGAATGTCTGTTTCGCGCTGAGCGTGGTGTGTGTGCTGGTGGGTATCTACCTGATCGTTCCTGCGCTGCACGGCTAGCAACTTGCGAGGCCCGGCGGGCGAGAGCCGCTATCGGCCAGGCAGTGTCCGCGTGCGGGCACACGTTTCCCGCGTGCGGGCGCACGTTTCGCGCGAGTACCTTGCGGATCTGCGCAAGTATCGTCGAGTGAATGAGATTTGCTGACCAGATGCGGAGGTTCACGGAGTAGCCTTAGGCGCATGAGCGAATCGACCATTCCCGTAGTTGTGAACGGCATCCGCCACAGCTTTGCGCACGGTGTCACCCGTTCCGAAGCTTGGCGCCGCAGTCAACTGCAACGCATGCGCGACATGCTGATTGAGCGAGAAGCCGATTTTGAGGCCGCGCTGCAAGCCGATCTTGGCAAGTCAGCGCTTGAGTCGCAGATCACCGAGATCGGCTTTCTCATCGGAGAGATCGATCATGCGCTCGCTCACCTGGGGAAGTGGATGCGTCCTCGTCGCGTCGCGACACCACTCGCAGTGCAACCGGCTTCGGCAAAGGTGGTTCCTGAACCTCTCGGTGTCGCACTGATCATTGCGCCCTGGAACTACCCGCTCATGCTCGCGCTTTCGCCGCTGGTAGGTGCCATCGCCGCCGGAAACGCAGCAATCGTAAAGCCGAGTGAGATTGCGCCCGCGACAAGTGCCGCGATCGCATTGCTGGTGCCGGAATATCTCGACCGTCGCGCGATTGCGATCGTCGAAGGCGGAGTGGCTGAGACCACTGCCCTGCTTGCTGAGCGATTCGACCATATTTTCTACACTGGCAACGGTCGGGTGGGGCGTATTGTCGCCAGGGCTGCAGCAGAACATCTCACCCCAATTACCTTGGAACTTGGCGGCAAGTCACCCGTCTACGTTGATGAGACCGTCAATCTTGCCGAGGCAGCCAAACGGATCGCATGGGGAAAATTCATGAATGCGGGTCAGACCTGCGTTGCTCCCGACTATGTGCTCGGACAGCGCGAAGTGCTCGCGAGGCTTGCCCCGAAGCTTGCCGATGCAATTCATGATCTATACGGCAGCGCGATCCAGCGCAACCCCGACTACGGTCGTATCGTGAGCGATGCCCAATTCGAGCGGCTGATCGGATACCTCGATGATGGAGAGATTGTGGTTGGCGGCGGGCACGACGCCGGTTCACGCTTTATCGAACCAACAGTGCTCGCCGGTGTATCTCGCGATGCACAAGTGATGCGCGACGAGATCTTTGGTCCTCTCCTGCCGCTCATTGAAGTAGAAGATCTCGATGATGCGCTTCGCTATGTGAACGCGCACGATAAGCCGCTCGCCGCCTACGTATTTAGCAGTGATGCGCGCACTCGAGGTCGTTGGGAGTCTGAAACCAGTTCGGGCGCGCTCTCCTACGGTGTGCCGGTGATGCACCTCACTGTGCCCGATCTGCCCTTTGGCGGCGTGGGCGAGAGCGGCCAGGGCGCCTATCACGGGGAACGTTCCTTCGAGGTATTCAGTCACATGAAGGCGGTCCTCTCGAAACCGTTGCAGCCAGATACGCTCTCTGCGACGGTGATGCCGCCATTTACTGACACCAAGGATGCAATCATCCGAAAGGTGCTCGGTAAACTCCGTTAACTCACGAGACGTTCTTGGCTGTTGCGGGGAGGCCGTGCGGATCGCGGGATGTCACGCCGCATCGAAGCGGGACGGCAACGGCAGATTTCCGGCGCCGCTCACCCGCACTCGCTCAAGTCCCTGCCACGCTGCCGCGCGAGCGAGGAGGCCAGTGGCGACCTCGCTGGTACGTGCGGCGGCGCCGGGCTCCTGCCATGCCGCCTGGACGAGGAGTTCTTGTGCTGCTCGATCCGCTTTCAAATCGAGGCGGCCGACGAGTGTTCCGCCGACCATGAGTGGCAAGCAGTAGTAGCCGAATTGCCGTTTCTCCTTTGGCGTGTAGATCTCGATGCGATAGTGGAAGTCGAAGAGCCGCTCGGCCCGTGGCCGGTACCAGACCACCGGGTCGAATGGCGTGAGGAGAGCGTCGGGCGCGAGCCGAGTGGGCACTCGTGCTTCTGCATGGAGCCAAGCTGCGAGGGGTTCGCCTTTCGCATCGTTCCAGGATTCAACGGTGACGGGGAGCAGTGCTCCCGCATCTTCGAGTGAGCGCACCGCGATTCGAGCTTCTCCGGTTTTCATGCGGTGGTAGTCAGCCAGATCATTGAGCGTCGCCACACCAAGTGAGCGAGCAGCTTGGTCGACGAGTGCGCGTTGCGCTTCCTCCCGCTCGACGGAACGCAAGGCGTGTGTGGGCAGCACATCAGTCGCAAGTGCGTACCGGCGTTCGAAGCGTTCCCGACCCGCTGAAACGACCTCGCCGGTGGCAAAGAGCATTTCAACTGCTCGTTTGGTCTCGCTCCAGTCCCACCAGGCGCCGCGCTTCACCCGAGGCTCACGTTCGAGGTCGCGCACGAATTGGGGTCCGCCCTCATGCAATCGCGTTCTGACATAAGCAATTGCATCTGAGTGGTCACTCATGCGATCGGAGTATCGACTCGCAAAGTCAGACATGCGCCAGCCGAAGAGGGGGCGATCCTTGACTGGAATGAATGCGGCCTCATGCGCCCAGTACTCGGTGTATTCCCCGCTCGACCATAGGTGGCGATCGAATTGTTGCTGATCGTAGCCACCGTGTCTCGAGAACACCGGTAGGTAATGCGAGCGTGCGAACACATTCACCGAATCGATCTGCAGCACATGCAGACGTGAGAGCGCTGGATCGAAGGGCCTGCGAGATCTGAGCTTCGCCGTGCCGCTGAAGCCCTGGGCAGCAAGCGCGATCCGGCGTGCCTCGGCGAGCGAGAAGCTTCGCCTTTCATTTCCGTGCATATTCAGGGATGGTATCGCAAGCAACACTAGGATGAATTCGTGGAAGAGCAAACCCATGCGATGGCCGGAGGCGGCGAAAAAGCCGCGGTTCCGGAGCGCGAACAGGTCGTAAACAATGCTGCCGTTGAGCTGCCGCTTGGCGTGCGCGTTGCCGCAGCATGGTCGTGGCGCTTGATTCTGATCGGCATCGCAGTCGCGGCGTTTGTCTGGCTCGTCGCGCAGGTTGCCATCATCGTGGTTCCTGTCGTGATCGCGTTGCTCCTGTCTGCGCTGCTCTATCCGATTGTCCACGCCTTCCAGCGGCGGGGTCTGCCGCGCTGGCTCGGGGTGACTGTGGCTATGCTCACGTTCATCGTCGCGGTCACCGGGTTGATCTGGCTCATCGTCAGCCAGTTCAGGTCGGGTTTTGGGGATGTCGCGCGCAAGGCCATGCTGTCGTGGCAAGACATTCTCATTTGGCTCGAGGCCACGTTCGGTCTCAGTGCCGACCAGCTCAATAGCTATGTTGAGCAGATTTTTGAAACCATCAAAGACAACCAGGGCCAGATTTGGAGCGGCGCGCTGAGCGTCACCACCACCTTTGGTCAGGTGCTGGCAGGAGCGTTGCTCACGCTGTTCTCTCTGATCTTCTTGCTGATTGACGGCAAGCGGATCTGGTTCTGGGTGCTTGGATTTTTCCCGAAGCGAGCGCACTCCGCCGCTGATGCTGCTGGCAAAAACGGCTGGGTATCGGTGGGGCAGTATGTGCGCGTGCAGGTGCTTGTCGCGTTTATCGATGCGGTCGGCATCGGCATCGGTGCGGCGGTGCTTGGTGTGCCGCTGCCTGTGCCGATCGCGATCCTCGTATTCATGGGCTCCTTCATCCCGTTCCTCGGTGCAATCTCGACCGGTGCGATTGCCGTGTTTATCGCCCTGGTCTACAACGGACCAATTAACGCGCTCCTGATGTTGAGTGTGGTGATCCTCGTGAATCAAATTGAGGGCCACATTCTGCAGCCGCTCGTGATGGGAAGTGCCGTGAAGGTGCACCCGCTCGGCGTGGTGCTCGCAGTCTCAGCAGGTGCATTGCTCGCCGGTATCCCTGGCGCGCTATTCGCTGTTCCGCTTACGGCGGCAGCGAGCGCAATGGTCAACACTCTCGTTGAGAAAAATTGGGACCCCGGGCACGACCCGGTGGCCGACTATCACAAAAAGAATCGAGTTCATCGCGAGGCGAAAACACGGGCCCGGATGAACGCACGTATGAATCGCGGAGGGGAAGGCGAATGACCGCTCTACCAACCAGCAAACCCGTTGAGGCACTTTCTCTGACAGATTTCGAGAATGCACTTGAGACCGTTCATCAGGTCACTCGGCGCACGCCACTTGAGACCTCGAGATTTCTCTCGGAATCTAGCGGTGCTTCGAAGGTGTACTTGAAGTGCGAGAATCTGCAGCGCACGGGTGCCTACAAGTTACGGGGCGCTTACAATCGGCTCGTTGGGCTCAGTGAGGAAGAACGCGCACGCGGGGTCGTTGCTGCCTCAGCGGGAAACCATGCTCAGGGTGTCGCGTATGCGGCACGAGAGCTCGGTATCAAGGCGACGATTTTCATGCCCCTCGGTGTCGCGCTGCCTAAGTTGCAGGCCACTCGAAATTACGGAGCCGACGTTCGCCTTGAGGGTGACAGCTTTGAGGGCACGCTCGAAGCTGCGAGGCAGTTTGTGAAAGATACCGGAGCGGTGTTCATTGCGCCGTTCGATCACCTTTCAGTTATTGAAGGCCAGGGTACAGTCGCGCTCGAAATGCTCGATGCCGCGCCAGACATTGAGACGCTCGTGGTCGCCATCGGCGGTGGCGGATTGATCTCAGGTGTCGCCGCTGCGGCCAAACTTCGCGCTGAAAAAGAGGGGCGCACGATCCGCGTGATCGGTGTGCAGTCTGAGAACACTGCGGCGTTCCAGCCGTCTTTGGACGCGGGACACCCGGTGACCATCCGCACCAGGCCGACGATTGCAGACGGCATTGCCGTGGCGAGGCCAGGCGATCTCACCTTTGAGTTTGTGCAAAAGTATGTCGACGAGATCGTGACGGTCACCGATGACGACATTGCGCGCGCCATTGTTGCGTTGCTGGAGCGGATGAAACTTGTGGTCGAGCCAGCTGGGGCCGCCGGCGTCGCTGCGATTCTCGCGGGCAAGATCAAAGAAACTGGGCCGATGGCCACGATTCTTTCTGGGGGAAATATTGATCCCCTCCTGCTGCAGCGAGTGATTGGTCACGGACTCGCTGCGTCGTCACGATACTTGAAGTTGCGTATTCTGTTGCCTGACATCCCGGGCCAGCTGGTGCGTACCGCATCGATCGTCGCCGAAAAGAATGCGAATGTGGTCGAGGTGCTTCATACGAGGCACGCCACAGAGTTGCCGATTAGTGATGTCGAGCTTGAACTGCACATTGAGACGCGTGGAGTTGAGCACGGGCAAGAAGTCGTCGAGGCGCTACGCGAGGCGGGGTACACGGTCCGCGTTGGCGAACGCTACTGACTCGTTGTCTTTCAGATACACGAAGCGCCCCGATTTCTCGGGGCGCTTCGTGTATCTGCGGCTGGACTAGCCTGCGTACGTCTCGACCGAAAGGATCTTCACTTCGATCTGGTTGCCGTTGGGCGCGGCGTAGCTGGAGTTGTCGCCGACTTTCAGCCCGAGGATCGCAGCACCGAGCGGGCTTTCTGCGCTGTATACGTCGAGGTCTGAACCGTCAGCCATCTCGCGGTTGCCCAAGAGGAAGCGTTCTTCATCGCCCCAGATCTCGGCAGTGATGACGGTGCCGACCTCAACCACTCCGCTCGCTTCTGGTGCTTCACCGACGACAGCGTGCTTCAGCAGCTCTTCGAGGTCACGGATTCGCGCTTCCATTTGCCCCTGCTGGTCTTTGGCGGCGTGGTATCCACCGTTCTCCTTCAGGTCACCCTCTTCACGGGCGGCTTCAATGCGTGCGGCGATTTCACGACGACCTGGGCCGCTCAACTGATCGAGCTCACCTTTGAGCCGGTCGTAGGCGCCCTGAGTGAGCCAAGTCTGCTTATCGGCCATTGCGGCATCTCCTCGGTATATATGTCTGAAGCCCCAGCGACGCCGGGGCTCAGCGCACAAGTTTAGCAGCGAAGGCCTGTTCTTGTCTCAAGAAGAGCTCTCGCGACCGAGGTCTAAGCTTCCGCAGAATCACCCCGAAGTGACATCATCGGCGAGTTGCCAGCACTCCCTGACCCGTCCGGTTGTGGCGGGAGAAGTGGTGGTGAGCGTTGCCGTGAAACGCCGGGTTCGCTCATCTCCTGGCGGAATAGTGACCTGTTTCCAGCCGACGGTCCCGTGCGAGGTGCTGAGTGCCTCAAGCGCGCACACCACTGTGGCGCTGGCAGGTGCTGTGACCTGCACATCGACCGAGACGGTCGTGTCGTTATTCACGGAATAGTGCAGATCCTTGAATTCAAGATCTGTGCCCTGTTGCCAGCCGCCGAAAAGCACAAACGCGAGACCGGCGAGCACCAGTGCGCCGCCAACGCACCAGCCGAGTCGCTTATCCAAGGTGCGCTTGCGACCTTTGCCGTAGCGCTCATCGAGCAGCGTCCGCGATGCTTGATCGGTCACGCATCCTCATTCTCTTCGATACAGATACTGTCTCAGCCCAGGCGACTAGACTGATCTCCGGTTGTCAGCGTACCGGGTATGTCCGGGAATCACTTGAGAGGGCGTCGATGGCGCTGAGGCTGATCGCGGTGCACGCGCACCCCGACGACGAATCAAGCAAAGGTGCCGCTACGTATGCGCACTATCTCGATCAGGGCGTAGAAGTTCTGGTGGTGAGCTGCACTGGTGGTGAGCGGGGCGATGTCCTCAACGAACTCGTCGCCCGCGACCCCAAGAGTCGTCGCGACCTTGCAGGCTTGCGTCGCGGTGAGATGGAGAAAGCGCGCGATATTCTCGGCTTCGAGCATCGCTGGCTCGGTTACCAGGACTCCGGACTTCCTGACGAGGGCGTGGCAGTGCCGACAGGGAGCTTCGCCGACGTGCCGATCGAGGTTTCAGCTGAGGTGCTTGTGCGTGTGGTTCGCGAGTTCAAGCCTCACGTCATGATCACCTACAACGAGCGCGGTGGTTACCCGCACCCCGATCACATTCGATGCCATGAGATCTCAAAACTTGCTTGGGAAGTATCTGGCGATGCTGAAGCCTACCCCGAGGCGGGGGAGCCGTGGGCGATGAGCAAGCTCTACTACGAATCAATTTTCAATCCCGAACGAATGCTTCGAGTTTTTGAGACACTTCGTGAGCGCGACCCTGACTCGCCAATGATCGAGCAGTTCGCTGGCATGATCGAGCGTTTCTCCGACAAACCGAGCGACGTTACCACGCGAGTCGAGGTCGGCAACTACTTTGAACGCCGCGATGATGCTCTGCGTGCACACGCGAGCCAGGTTGCGCCAGATAGTTCCTTCTTCTTCTGGCCGAACGACCTGCAGCGTGAGGCCTGGCCCTCAGAGGACTATCGGCTCGCTGCCTCACGAGTCGCGACGAGCACATTCGAGACAGATCTTTTCCAAGGAATTACTAAGGAGAGCGCATAATGTTTGCGGCGACCGCAATCCACTTCGCTTCGATGCTCGCAGAGGCGGCCGAGAGCGAGCAGTTCGACCCCAATAAGGTGACCCCCGGATTCGGTGGCTTTCTTGTGATCGCTTTGCTTGCGATCGCACTGTTCTTCCTGGGGTTCGATATGGTGCGTCGACTGCGCCGCGCAAAGTATCGTGCCGAGATCCACGAGGAACTCGCGGCTGAAATTGCCGAGCGTGATGCAGCAGCACAGGCAAAGGAGCAGGGCGGGACCGATCCTCGCCCTGAAACCAAGGAATAAGCGACTCGGGAAATGGGAGCCGCCCCGACCCAGATACTGGCCGAGGTCTTTGGCTATTCGTCGTTTCGCGGCGATCAGCAACGGATCGTTGAGCACGTCACCGCTGGCGGAGACGCGGTGGTGCTTATGCCGACCGGTGGTGGCAAATCGATCTGCTATCAGGTGCCAGCTCTGTGCCGTGAAGGCACAGGAATTGTGTTGTCGCCACTGGTTGCGCTGATGCACGATCAGGTCGCTGCGCTGCAGATGGTGGGGGTTCGCGCGGCAGCGTTGAACTCTGCGATGACCTTTGAAGAGCGCCGGTACGTCGAAGAGGCCTATGCGGCTGGGGAGCTTGACCTGCTCTATCTCGCGCCGGAGCGACTGAGTTCGCCCGGCACGATCGAATTGCTGCTTCGCGCCAAGATCGCACTCTTCGCCATCGACGAGGCCCACTGCGTGTCACAGTGGGGGCATGATTTCAGGCCGGACTATTTGCGGCTTGGTGCCCTCGCCGCGCAGTGGCCTGAAGTTCCCCGCATTGCGCTCACCGCGACGGCGACCCCCGCGACGCATCGCGAGATCACCGAACGACTGCACCTTGAGAACGCCGCGCACTTTGTGTCGAGCTTTGACCGCCCGAATATTCGCTACCAGATCGAATCGAAGGGGCAGGTGCGGCAACAACTCGTTCGTTTTGTTCGGGAGCAGCATGCGAATGAGGCCGGGATTGTCTATGCGCTGAGCCGCCGCAAGGTAGAGCAGACCGCAGCATGGCTCCGTGATGCCGGCGTGGACGCAGTCGCCTATCACGCCGGGCTTCCCGCAGCGGAACGTCTGGCGGCGCAGACCCGTTTCTTGCGTGAGGACGGTGTCGTGGTGGTGGCAACGATTGCGTTTGGCATGGGAATCGATAAGCCAGACGTTCGCTTCGTCGCTCATATTGACTTGCCAAAGTCTGTCGAAGGCTATTACCAGGAGACTGGTCGGGCCGGTCGTGATGGAGAAGCCGCCGAGGCCTGGATGGCGTATGGCTTGGCTGACGTGGTGCAGCAGCGGCAACTGATTGAGGGTGGCGAGGGCGATGAGTTCGCTCAACGCAATCAGATCACTCACCTCAATCACATGCTTGAGCTGTGTGAGATTGTCGAATGCCGTAGGCAGTATTTGCTCCGCTATTTCGGTCAGGATCTGGCCGAACCCTGTGGAAATTGCGATGTGTGCCTCGACCCGCCAAAACTCTGGGATGCGTCAGTACCCGCCCAGAAACTCCTTTCGACAGTGCTGCGCACCTATAACGAGCGCGGAGGGCGCACATTTGCTGCCGGGCAGCACATTGACGTGTTGCGTGGTGTGGGATCTGAACGCGTGAGCCAGTTGCGGCTTGATGAACTCAGCACCTGGGGCATCGGTGCCGACCTTTCGGTGGCGCAGTGGCGTGCGGTCGTGCGGCATCTGCTTGCGACTGGCTTGATGGAGACTCAGGGAGAATGGGGCGTGCTCGCGCCAACGGAGGCGTCCAAGGCCGTGCTGCGCGGCGCACAGCAGGTGCTGATGCGAGAGGAAGTGGTATCCCGAGCCTCGCGATCGGCCTCGACCAAGAAACACGCAGCAACTGTTGACCTCGATGAGGCGCAAATCCAGGTGTTTGAGAAACTGCGCGAGTGGCGCCTCGCGGAAGCGCGTGAGCAGGGTGTGCCGCCGTATGTCGTATTCAGTGATGCCACCCTGCGCGGCCTCGCCACGCATATGCCGAGGAGCGCTGAGGGGCTGCTGGAGATCTCTGGGATCGGGCAGGCCAAACTAGAGCGCTACGGTGAGGCCGTTCTCGAGATTCTTCTCGACTCCGTGCCAGAGTCTTGAACTGTCGCCTTCCGTCAGGAACGGACGCAGATCAATCCCCGTGATACCCGAATAGTTTGGCCAAACGTTTCCCAGGCACGCACGCTCCTGGCTCGCCGTTCAAGATCTCTCGTGCTGGCAGGCGGCGCGAGCCAGAAGTCACGCAACCAGGGCGGCAAATTCCCGGAAATATCGAAGCCTTTGGTGTATTGCGCAATATGACGCGCGGCGCGTATAGTTGGTTCTTGGTGTGTTCCACCGTCGTTTGCCGTGCTCGGCACGCGTCGGGGGAGTCACCAATGGGTCACTCGGTGAAAGCCGACTACCCCCACGGCATACCTGCACCCGTTGCGTCTCTCTTGAGCGGCACAGCAGCAGGTCAGCGGCCACGCGAGTGGTCGCGAATGCTCACACATTGCAGCATTCCTGTCACCGTGCAGGAGTAACAAGGAGAATCAGTGCCTACTATTCAGCAGCTGGTTCGCAAGGGGCGCTCGCCAAAGGTCACCAAGACCAAGGCTCCCGCTCTGAAGGCGAACCCACAGCAGCGCGGCGTGTGCACACGTGTGTACACGACCACCCCGAAGAAGCCAAACTCGGCGATGCGTAAGGTCGCTCGTGTGAAGCTTTCCAACGGGACCGAGGTCACCGCGTACATCCCGGGCGAAGGCCACAACCTGCAGGAGCACTCGATGGTGCTCGTGCGCGGCGGTCGCGTCAAGGATCTTCCCGGTGTTCGTTACAAGATCGTGCGCGGCGCGCTCGACACGCAGGCGGTCAAGGATCGCCAGCAGGCTCGTAGCCGCTACGGTGCAAAGAAGGTGAAGTAATGCCTCGTAAGGGACCTGCTCCAAAGCGCCCAGTCGTAGCCGATCCGGTTTACGGCTCGCCCGTAGTTAGCCAGCTCGTCAACAAGATCCTGCTTGACGGCAAGAAGGGCCTCGCAGAGCGCATCGTTTACGGTGCACTCGAGACCGTTGCCGAGAAGTCGGGCCAGGATGCCGTGACCGTACTCAAGAAGGCGCTCGACAACGTGCGCCCCACCCTTGAGGTCCGTTCACGCCGCGTCGGCGGTAGCACCTACCAGGTGCCCGTTGAGGTGAAGCCTCACCGTGCCAACACCTTGGCACTGCGCTGGTTGACCAGCTACGCAAAGGCTCGTCGTGAGAACACCATGACCGAACGCCTGACCAACGAGATTCTCGATGCTTCGAACGGCCTGGGTGCCGCTGTGAAGCGTCGTGAAGACACTCACAAGATGGCTGAGTCGAACCGCGCGTTCGCTCACTACCGCTGGTAGTCAACGCCTTCTGAAGATTCAGGCGAGGATCGCCTCGTGTGATCCTCGCCTGAATCTGCGGGCATCGCCCGCACCACACAAACTTTTTCACCCCCTTATCGGAGGAGACCCCTGTGGCACAAGACGTGCTCACCGACCTGAGCAAGGTCCGCAACATCGGCATCATGGCTCACATCGATGCTGGCAAGACCACCACGACCGAGCGCATCCTGTTCTACACGGGTGTGAACCACAAGCTGGGCGAGACCCACGATGGTGGCGCGACGACTGACTGGATGGAGCAGGAGAAGGAGCGCGGCATCACGATCACGTCTGCCGCCGTGACCTGCTTCTGGAACAAGAACCAGATCAACATCATCGACACCCCTGGCCACGTTGACTTCACCGTTGAGGTGGAGCGTTCGCTCCGCGTTCTTGACGGCGCTGTCGCTGTGTTCGACGGTAAGGAAGGCGTTGAGCCTCAGTCGGAGACCGTGTGGCGTCAGGCTGACAAGTATGGCGTTCCCCGCATCTGCTTCGTCAACAAGATGGACAAGATGGGCGCTGACTTCTACTTCACCGTAGACACGATCGTCAACCGTCTTGGCGCAAAGCCACTCGTGATGCAGCTGCCTATCGGCGCTGAGAGTGACTTTGTTGGCGTCGTTGACCTGCTCACCATGAAGGCTTTCGTCTGGGAGGGCGACTCGAAGGGTGACGTGACCCTCGGTGCGAACTACGAGACTCAGGAGATCCCCGCTGATCTCCAGGCAAAGGCTGAAGAGTACCGTGCCAAGCTCGTCGAGACTGTCGCTGAGACCGACGATGAGCTGCTCGAGAAGTTCTTCGGTGGCGAAGAGCTGACCATCGACGAGATCAAGGCTGGCATCCGCAAGCTTGTGGTCAACAACGAGATCTACCCGGTCTACTGTGGCTCGGCCTTCAAGAACCGCGGCATCCAGCCAATGCTTGATGCAGTGGTTGACTTCCTGCCGAACCCGCTTGACGTTGGTGCGATCGAAGCTCACGATCCTCGTGATGAGTCGATCATCATCGAGCGTAAGCCTGCCGCCGATCAGCCATTCTCGGCGCTCGCGTTCAAGGTTGCGGTGCACCCGTTCTTCGGTCGCCTCACCTACGTCCGCGTGTACTCGGGCCAGGTTGAGTCGGGCGCTCAGGTCGTGAACTCGACCAAGGGCAAGAAGGAGCGCATCGGAAAGATCTTCCAGATGCACGCCAACAAGGAAAACCCTGTTGACCAGCTCACCGCGGGGAACATCTACGCCGTGATCGGCCTGAAGGACACCACCACCGGTGACACCCTCTCTGATCCAGCGAACCAGGTTGTTCTCGAGTCGATGACCTTCCCTGAGCCCGTGATCGAGGTGGCTATTGAGCCGAAGACCAAGGGTGACCAGGAGAAGCTCGGCACTGCAATTCAGAAGCTTGCTGAAGAGGATCCGACCTTCCGTGTCAGCCTGAACGCTGAGACCGGTCAGACCGTGATCGCAGGTATGGGCGAGCTCCACCTCGACATCCTCGTGGATCGTATGAAGCGCGAGTTCAAGGTTGAGGCGAACGTTGGTAAGCCACAGGTTGCGTACCGCGAGACCATCCGCAAGACGGTTGAGAAGCACGACTACACCCACAAGAAGCAGACCGGTGGTTCGGGTCAGTTCGCAAAGGTGCAGATCGCTCTTGCTCCGCTTGAGGCTGACAACGAGAAGATCTACGAGTTCGTGGACAAGGTGACCGGTGGTCGCGTTCCTCGCGAGTACATTCCATCGGTTGACGCTGGTATCCAGGACGCAATGCAGTACGGCATCCTCGCCGGCTTCCCTGTGGTTGGCGTGAAGGCGACTCTGCTCGACGGCCAGTACCACGACGTTGACTCTTCGGAAATGGCGTTCAAGATTGCCGGTTCGATGGCATTCAAGGAGGCCGCGCGCAAGGCCAGCCCAGTGCTGCTTGAGCCGATGATGGCCGTTGAGGTTCGCACGCCTGAGGAGTACATGGGCGATGTGATCGGTGACTTGAACAGCCGCCGTGGCCAGATTCAGTCCATGGAGGATGCAAGTGGCGTGAAGGTTGTTCGCGCGCTCGTTCCTCTTTCAGAGATGTTCGGGTACATCGGTGATCTGCGGTCGAAGACCAGTGGTCGTGCGGTGTTCTCGATGACCTTCGACAGCTACGCTGAGGTGCCGAAGGCTGTGGCCGATGAGATCGTTCAGAAGGCTCAGGGCGCCTAACAACGCCCGTCGGCTGGCGGTTCCTGAAGATTTTCAGTGAGCCGCCAGCCAGCTCGACTCGCGTGAAGCAGGTCGAGCAAGTAACATATAGACACAACCCCCGTGCCCGTGGCCGCCGAAAACCCTCGGCGGGAAGCGGCACACGATGTCCTGAGGAGGACCATAGTGGCGAAGGCCAAGTTCGAGCGGACCAAGCCGCACGTGAACATCGGAACGATCGGTCACGTTGACCACGGTAAGACCACTCTTACCGCTGCTATCTCGAAGACGCTTGCTGACAAGTACCCGTCGGATACCAACGTACAGCGCGACTTCGAAACGATCGACTCGGCTCCGGAGGAGCGCCAGCGCGGCATTACCATCAACATCTCGCACGTTGAGTACGAGACCCCGAAGCGTCACTACGCTCACGTTGATGCACCAGGCCACGCTGACTACATCAAGAACATGATCACCGGTGCTGCCCAGATGGACGGCGCAATCCTGGTGGTTGCAGCGACTGACGGCCTCATGGCTCAGTCGAAGGAGCACATCCTCCTCGCAAAGCAGGTTGGCGTTCCTTACCTCCTCGTTGCACTGAACAAGTGCGACCAGGTCGACGACGAGGAAATCCTCGAGCTCGTCGAGATGGAGGTCCGCGAGGAGCTCACCAAGAATGGCTTCGACGGCGACAACGCTCCTGTTGTTCGCGTTTCGGGCTACCAGGCTCTGCAGGGCGAAGAGAAGTGGGTCAACTCCGTTCTCGAGCTCATGGAGGCTGTTGACGCTTCGATTCCAGACCCAGTGCGTGACAAGGACAAGCCGTTCCTCATGCCTGTTGAGGACGTCTTCACCATCACCGGCCGTGGCACCGTTGTTACGGGCCGTGCCGAGCGTGGAACCCTGAAGATCAACTCTGAGGTCGAGATCGTTGGTCTCCGCCCAACTCAGAAGACCACCGTTACCGGTATCGAGATGTTCCACAAGCAGCTCGACGAAGCATGGGCTGGCGAGAACTGTGGCCTCCTGCTCCGCGGTACCAAGCGTGAAGACGTTGAGCGCGGCCAGGTTGTTGTGCAGCCAGGCTCGATCACCCCTCACACCAAGTTCGAGGGCACTGCCTACATCCTGAAGAAGGAAGAGGGCGGCCGTCACAACCCGTTCGAGACGAACTACCGTCCGCAGTTCTACTTCCGTACGACTGACGTTACCGGTGTGATCACCCTGCCAGAGGACAAGCCAATGGTTATGCCTGGCGACACCACCGACATGGTTGTTGAGCTGATTCAGCCAATCGCTATGGAGGATGGCCTCGGCTTCGCGATCCGTGAGGGTGGCCGCACCGTCGGCGCCGGCACGGTGACCAAGGTTATCGAGTAATCTCCTAGAGATACGAAAGAACCCCCGAGGAGGAATCCTCGGGGGTTCTTTTTCGTGTGCGACGTGTTACTCGTTGCCGAGGTGCTTGTCTGCCTCATTGCGAACACCGTCGACCTGGTCCTTGAACTTGCCGCCGGTGACCTTGTTTGCGAGGTCAGCTGCACCGTCGAGTACCTTGTCGCTGATCGCTTCGGCCTGCTCGCTCTTGAGAGCATCCTGGATGCTCGCTGAGTTCTGCTTTACGAAATCACCGGCTTGCTTTGCGAGATCATCGATACCCATGATTGCCCCTTTTGTCTTCTTGGAAGCGCCAATGCTGGCTGTGTGCGGGAAGTGCACGGCTTCATTATCTCTAAATACAAGTGTCAGGAATAGGGGCTATTCGCAAGGCGACTTTCTGAGCAGCGGCACGTCTGTGAAGCTGCCTTGAGGCGACGAGGCTACACTCGAAGAGTGGATCAGCCCAAAACTGCAGCCAAGCGCGTACGCCCGCGAACTCTGAAGCAGCGACTCAGCCACGCCCTATCAGCATCGGGGGCGCTCTTTCTCTGTGATGCATTTGCGTGGGCCGTCGGTATCCTCGCAGCGCTGGTCCTCCGATACGACTTTGAGCTCTATCGAATTCACTGGGGCTGGGCCATGGTGCTCATCGCAATCACCATTGCCTTGCAATTGATCGCCGGCTGGGCCTTCTGGCTCTATCGCGGACGCTATGAGACCGGCGGGTTTGACGAAGTCAAAGCACTCTTCCTTGACGTCTCATCGGTGATGGCAGTCGGTTGGGTGGTTGCCTATTTGCTGGCATACGGAAACGGAATCCCACGCAGCACGATGATTATTGCCGCACCCATCACATTCACGGTGATGGCGGCAGCCAGATATCTGATCAGGCTCTCCGCAGAGCGGGGAATGAAGCCTGAGGTATACACCGAACGTGCGCTGCTGTACGGCGCGGGATATCTCGGCAATCAGACGGTGAAGCGATTGATCACCGATCACGCTGCATTGACAATGCCGGTGGGCTTTCTCGATGACGATTCGAGCAAGGCCAACCTGGAAGTTCGAGGGGTCCGCGTGCTCGGTGGGCTCGACGATTTGATCGAGGTAGCAGCGAATACTGGCGCAACGACTCTCATTGTCTGCATTGGTGATGCCGATGCCGGGCTCATGCGCCGTGTCGACCAGCTCGCCGACCGTGCGGGTTTGAAAGTCAAGGTGCTTCCACCCCTGGAGCAGATCCTGCAGAACTCTTCCGTCGTGAACGAGGTCCGGGAGCTGTCAATCGAGGATTTGATTGGGCGACACCCCGTTCGGCTGGAGACGGCATCGATTGCTGAGTATTTGCAGGATCGTGTGGTGCTGGTCACCGGGGCTGGTGGCTCGATTGGTTCCGAACTCAGTAGGCAGCTCGCGAAGTTTGCACCGCGTGAGCTCATCCTTCTCGACCGTGATGAGACTTCGTTGCAGGCAGCGCAGATTGCGATTAGCGGTCACGGCTTGCTCGACACAAATGATGTGGTGCTTGCCGACATTCGAGATGCAGCCGCGCTGCAGCAGATTTTTGCGGAGCGCAAGCCGCAGGTGGTGTTTCATGCCGCGGCACTGAAGCACCTGCCAATGCTCGAGCAATATCCCGACGAGGCGTGGAAGACGAATGTGCTCGGCACGCTCAACGTCTTGCAGGCGGCGCAGGCCGTGAACGTCAGCACCTTTGTGAACATTTCAACTGACAAAGCGGCGAACCCCACGAGCGTGCTCGGGCATTCCAAGCGAGTTGCAGAGAAATTGACGGCTTGGATGGCTCAGGAAACAGGGCAGCGTTACCTTTCTGTACGTTTTGGGAACGTCATTGGCAGCCGAGGTTCGATGCTGCCGACATTCCGATCGTTGATTGAGTCGGGCGGACCGCTCACGGTTACCCATCCAGATGTAACCCGGTTCTTCATGACGATTCCCGAGGCTTGTCAGCTGGTGATCCAGGCTGGCGGTATCGGACGCCAGGGCGAAGTACTGATTCTCGATATGGGCGATCCAGTGAAGATTCTTGATGTGGCAAGACGCATGATTGCTCAGTCAGGAAAGCAGATTGACATCGTCTTTACCGGGCTGCGCCACGGCGAGAAACTACACGAGGAACTTGTTGCCGAGGGCGAGGGTGATGAACGCCCCTTCCACAACAAGATCACACACGCGCACGTCGATTCGATGAGTCCTGAGACGCTTGACCACGCTGGCTGGGTTGCCCGAATGAATCTGACCGCCGAAGCAGGGGAGCGGGTGCAGTGACGCCGTTGCTCTCCTCGCTGCTTGCTGGCGGGATCACGCTCGTGTTGAGTCTTTCACTGCCTGTGGTGGTGAAGCCACTCTTGGTCAAACTCGGCATCATGGATGTGCCAAACGACCGCTCATCACACATCAAGCCGGTGCTACGCGGTCTTGGGCTCGCAGTGCTGCTTGCCATGGCGGTGGGATATCTTTTCGCGTTTCTCGTGCACGCTTCAATTCCTTCATTGGAATCTGGCGTACGCGCGCTCGCGCTGGTTGCGGCTGCAGCGCTGTGCTCCGGTCTGCTCGGCTTGGGAGAAGATCTCAAAGGTGTGAGTGTGCGCGTGCGCAGCGTCCTCCTGCTGGCCATTGCGCTTGGTGTGGGCCTGGGGCTGGTCTGGGTTGGCGGGGCGGCCTGGTGGCTGGTGATCTATGCCGTGCTCTTCGTCTCGGGATACATCAATGTCGCCAACTTCATGGACGGGCTCAATGGCATCAGTGGATTTCACGGGGTGATCGCCGGGCTGACCTTCGCCGCTACTGGGGTATACACGCAGATCGACTGGCTCGTACCCGCAGGCCTGATCCTGGCTGCCGGCTTTGCTGGCTTCTTGCCTTGGAACCTGACGAAACCCGGCGCATTCCTCGGTGACGTGGGCTCGTACTTGCTCGGCGGTGCCACCGCCGCAACAAGTCTCTTCGCCCTCGTGAGCGGAGCGCCGATCTTGGCGACTATCGGGCCGATGATTATCTATTTCGGTGACGTTGCCGTGACACTGGTCAAGCGAGTTCGAGCCGGACACAAGTGGGACGAACCGCATAAAGAACACGTCTATCAGCGGCTCAATCAGCTCGGACTTTCGCATGTGCAAGCTTCGGGGGTGACTGCGTTGTTTAGCCTCGCAGGCGCACTGCTTGGCTTGGTGTCACTGTGGGTCGCGCCGATCTGGTGGCTGCTGCTCTTGGCTGGGGGATTGGCGCTTGTGGTCGTCTATGTTCGCATGCCCAAGTTGATTGCTCAATTGCGCGCAAAGCAGTAACACCCGTCGTTTCGCGCCGGATGCGAGTCAACAAAACTCGCGACACGCCCGGGTTGCATAGAACCCTAAAGTCATGTCAGAATAGACAGGTTCAGTACTTTCCGTTCTCGGGAATCACTGCCAGGTAGTGCATAACCCCCAAATGACGTGTCATGGGGTGGGTTAGGCCGCGGGTAGCGAACACTACGCCTCACAAATTCTGAGTGTGTCAAGCAGAAACTTGCAATGGTTTCTGCTGTTGTCATGCTTGCTGTGGATTTGTGTGCGCGTTTGACAGGTGAACAGCGAGTGTCATTCTCCGTGAATGCACAGGGCGCTGATACGCAAGACGTCCAATGCTGGGCGCGATGCTCAACGCCTTTTGGCAATGAGTGTCGTCCACAGTACGACGCGACAAGAAAGAGAGAAGTCTATGGCGGCCCAAAAGATCCGCATTCGACTGAAGTCGTATGACCACGAGGTCATCGACAACTCGGCACGCAAGATCGTTGACACGGTCACCCGCGCGGGTGCAACCGTTATCGGTCCAGTGCCACTCCCCACGGAGAAGAACGTGATCGCTGTGATCCGCTCTCCTCACAAGTACAAGGACAGCCGCGAGCACTTCGAGAAGCGCACGCACAAGCGTCTGATCGACATCGTCGATCCCACGCCGAAGGCCGTTGATTCGCTCATGCGTCTCGACCTGCCAGCTGACGTCAACATCGAGATCAAGCTGTAAGGGGGTCTCGAATGTCGAACGCAGAACGCAACGTCAAGGGCCTGCTGGGCACGAAGCTCGGTATGACCCAGGTTTGGGACGAGGACGGCAAGGTCGTTCCCGTCACCGTTATCGAGGTGGCTCCTAACGTGGTCACCCAGATCCGCACCGCAGAGGTCGACGGCTACAGCGCCGTGCAGATCGCTGCTGGTCAGATCGACCCACGCAAGGTGAACCAGCCAAGCGCTGGTCACTTCGCTAAGGCCGGTGTCACCCCGCGTCGTCACCTCACCGAGGTACGCACCGCAGATGCCGCTGAGTACTCGCTGGGCCAGGAGCTCACCGTCGATGCAACCTTCGAAGCCGGTCAGAAGATCGACGTCGTTGGTACTTCGAAGGGTAAGGGCTTCGCAGGCACCATGAAGCGTCACAACTTCTCCGGCGTCTCGGCTTCGCACGGTGCTCACCGTAACCACCGCAAGCCAGGCTCGATCGGTGGCGCTGCTACCCCGGGTCGCGTCTTCAAGGGCCAGAAGATGGCTGGACGCATGGGCAATGATCGCGTTACCGTGCAGAACCTCGTGGTTCAGGCAGTTGACGCTGAGAAGGGTCTGCTCCTCGTGAAGGGCGCAGTTCCTGGTGGACGCGGCCGTCTCGTATTCGTTCGCAACGCAGTGAAGGGGGCGTAGTTCATGGCTACCGCTACCAAGCTCAACGTCGTCGACGCGAAGGGCAAGAAGGCCGGTTCGGTCGAGCTTCCCGAGGCTATCTTCGGCGCTGAAACCAATGTGCCCCTGATCCACCAGGTGGTGACCGCTCAGCTCGCAGCTGCGCGTCAGGGCACTCACAAAGTCAAGACCCGCGGCGAAGTCAGCGGATCGGGTGTGAAGCCCTTCAAGCAGAAGGGTACCGGCCGCGCTCGTCAGGGTTCGGTTCGCATGCCACAGCACCGCGGTGGTGGCATCGTTCACGGTCCAGTGCCTCGCGATTACTCGCAGCGCACCCCGAAGAAGATGATCGCTGCTGCACTGGTTGGTCTGCTGAGCGACCGCGCTCGCGCAAACCGCCTGCACGTCGTCGAGAGCTTCGGCATCGAGGGCAAGCCAAGCACCAAGAGCGCTCGCGAGTTCCTCGCATCGGTTGCTCCCGGAAAGCGCGTACTCGTGGTTGTTGACCGCGAAGACGACCTGACCGTGCTGAGCGTCCGCAACCTTCCTCAGGTGCACGTCCTGTACCAGGATCAGGTCAACGCATACGACGTAGTCGTCAGCGATGACGTCGTGTTCACCAAGGCCGCTTTCGACGCTTTCGTTGAGGCACGTGGCCAGAAGGAGGTCTCGAAGTGAGCCTGAACAAGTCGCAACACGATGTGATCATCCGCCCGATCGTCTCTGAGAAGAGCTACGGGTTGATCGATCAGAACGGTCAGTACACCTTCGAGGTCGAGCCGACCGCGAGCAAGACTGAGATCAAGTTCGCTATCGAGCAGGTCTTTGGTGTGAAGGTCGACAAGATCAACACGCTCAACCGCAAGGGTAAGACCCGCCGTACCAAGTTCGGCATGGGCAAGCGCAAGGACACCAAGCGTGCCATTGTGACCCTGAAGTCGGGCACCATCGACATCTTCACGGCTGCGCTGTAGCTCGGAAGCGAAGAGGAAACAACATGGCAATTCGTAAGTACAAGCCGACGACCCCCGGTCGTCGCGGTTCGAGTGTCGCCGATTTCGCTGAGATCACGCGCTCAACCCCCGAAAAGTCGCTGCTGCGCCCGCTGCCTAAGACCGGCGGTCGTAACAACCAGGGCCGTATCACCACCCGTCACATCGGTGGTGGACACAAGCGCCAGTACCGCGTCATCGACTTCCGTCGTAATGACAAGGACGGCGTGAACGCAAAGGTCGCTCACATCGAGTACGACCCGAACCGTACCGCCCGTATCGCTCTGCTGCACTACGTTGACGGCACCAAGCGTTACATCATCGCTCCAAACAAGCTGAAGCAGGGCGATGTCGTTGAGTCGGGTCCTGCAGCCGATATCAAGCCAGGCAACAACCTGCCGCTTCGTAACATCCCAACCGGTACCGTGATTCACGCCATTGAGCTGAAGCCCGGCGGCGGTGCAAAGATGGCACGTTCGGCTGGTGCTTCGGTTCGTCTCGTCGCAAAGGATGGCCCTTACGCTCAGCTGCGTCTGCCCTCCGGCGAAATCCGCAACGTTGACGTGCGCTGCCGCGCAACTGTCGGCGAGGTCGGTAACGCCGAGCAGTCGAACATCAACTGGGGTAAAGCCGGCCGTATGCGTTGGAAGGGCGTCCGCCCAACCGTTCGCGGTGTCGTGATGAACCCGGTAGATCACCCACACGGTGGTGGCGAAGGCCGCACCTCGGGCGGTCGTCACCCGGTCAGCCCGTGGGGCCAGAAGGAAGGCCGTACGCGCAAGGCCAATAAGGAAAGCGACAAGCTCATTGTTCGTCGCCGTCAGACCGGCAAGAAGCGCTAACAGGCAGGTAAGGAGTAGAAGATGCCTCGTAGTCTCAAGAAGGGCCCCTTCGTTGACAACCACCTGCTTCACAAGGTGGTTGCCCAGAACGAAGCTGGCACCAATAACGTGATCAAGACCTGGTCGCGCCGCTCGATGATCATCCCCGCAATGCTGGGACACACCATCGCAGTGCACGACGGTCGTAAGCACATCCCCGTATTCGTCACCGAAACCATGGTTGGCCACAAGCTGGGCGAGTTCGCGCCCACTCGTACCTTCCGCGGCCACGTGAAGGACGACAAGAAGGGCCGTCGCCGCTAACGCGGTGACGTGAAGGAGGAAGAGAAATGGTGGAGTCGATCGCCCGCGTGCGTCATATCCGCATCACCCCCCAGAAGGCTCGTCGTGTCGTTGACCTGATCCGTGGCAAGAACGCACAGGAAGCTCTCGCTATCTTGAAGTTCGCCCCGCAGGCCGCTTCGGAGCCGATTTTCAAGCTGGTGGCCTCGGCCATCGCTAACGCCCGCGTTAAGGCTGATAACGAGAACCTGCGCCTCAATGAGGACGATCTCGTCATCGCTCGCGCCTATGTAGACGAGGGTGCAACGCTCAAGCGTTTCCGCCCACGTGCACAGGGCCGCGCCTTCCGCATCAACAAGCGCACGAGCCACATCACTGTCGTTCTGCAGAGCGCAGATGAACTCGCGGCAGCAAAGAAGGGAGCCAAGTAATGGGCCAGAAGATTCATCCCTACGGCTTCCGCCTCGGGATCACCACCGACCACGTGTCGCGTTGGTTCTCGGACTCGACCAAGAAGGGCCAGCGTTACGCTGACTACCTTGCCGAGGACATCAAGATCCGTCAGCACCTCTCCACTTCGCTTGACCGCGCAGGTGTGAGCCGTATCGAGATCGAGCGCACCCGTGACCGTGTGCGTGTTGACATCCACTCGGCTCGCCCCGGCATTGTCATCGGTCGTCGTGGCGCAGAGGCTGAGCGCATCCGCGCTGACCTTGAGAAGCTGACCGGCAAGCAGATCCAGCTGAACATCCTCGAGGTGAAGAACCCCGAGGCTGACGCTCAGCTCGTCGCCCAGGGCATTGCAGAGCAGCTTGCTGCTCGTGTGGCTTTCCGCCGCGCTATGCGTAAGGGCCTCCAGGGCGCTCAGCGTGCCGGTGCCAAGGGTGTTCGCATCCAGGTATCCGGACGTCTCGGTGGCGCTGAAATGAGCCGTTCGGAGTTCTACCGTGAGGGTCGCGTGCCACTGCACACCCTTCGCGCGAACATCGATTACGGTTTCTACGAGGCCAAGACCACTTTCGGCCGTATCGGCGTGAAGGTGTGGATCTACAAGGGCGATCTCACTAACAAGGAACTCGCTCGCGAGCAGGCGGCTCAGAAGCCGTCACGCGATCGCGGCGACCGCCGCCGTGCGCCTCGTGGCGCTCAGGCCGAGGCTGCTAGCAGTGCAGCAGGAGCGGAGAAGTAAGTCATGCTGATTCCCCGTCGAGTCAAGTACCGTAAGCAGCATCACCCAAGCCGCAGCGGTATGTCCAAGGGTGGCAACAAGGTCACCTTTGGCGAGTTCGGTATCCAGGCCCTCACCCCCGCTTACGTGACGAACCGTCAGATCGAGTCCGCTCGTATCGCGATGACCCGTCACATCAAGCGTGGTGGCAAGGTATGGATCAACATTTACCCTGACCGCCCACTCACGAAGAAGCCTGCCGAAACCCGCATGGGTTCGGGTAAGGGCTCGCCCGAGTGGTGGGTTGCCAACGTCAAGCCGGGTCGCGTCCTCTTCGAGGTCGCCGGTGTCGACGAGCAGCTGGCTCGCGAGGCAATGACCCGCGCGATCCACAAGCTGCCGTTGAAGGCCCGTATCATCAAGCGCGAGGAGGGCGACGCGTAATGGCTATCGGAAGCAAGGATCTTGCCATCACCGAACTCGATACTTTCGAGAACGAGCGACTGGCTGAAGAGCTGAAGAAGGCAAAGGCTGAGCTGTTCAACCTTCGATTCCAGTCGGCTACTGGCCAGCTGGAAAGCCACGGTCGCGTGCGCCAGGTGAAGCGTGATATCGCGCGCATCTACACGGTGCTGCGTGAGCGCGAGCTCGGCATTCGGGCTACCCCGGCTGCCGCTCCCGCGAAGAAGGCTCCCGCGAAGAAGAGCACCAAGAAGACCGAGCAGGCGGATGCCGCCGCTGATACGAAGGAGGCCTAAACATGGCTGAGGTCGAAACCGAACAGCGCGGCTACCGCAAGGCACGTCGTGGCTACGTCGTGAGCGACAAGATGGATAAGACCATCGTCGTCGAGGTCGAGGATCGCGTGAAGCACCCGCTTTACGGCAAGGTGATGCGTCGCTCCTCGAAGGTCAAGGCACACGATGAGCAGAACACCGCCGGTATCGGCGATCTCGTGCTCATCCACGAAACCCGCCCACAGAGCGCGACCAAGCGGTGGCGCCTGGTCGAGATCCTCGAAAAGGCGAAGTAAGCCGTAGGCTTCGGAAAAGGAGTAACCAGTGATTCAGCAGGAATCGCGACTCAAGGTAGCCGATAACAGCGGCGCCAAGGAGTTGCTCACGATTCGTGTGCTCGGAGGTTCACGACGCCGCTATGCGGGGCTCGGAGACACCATCGTCGCGACCGTCAAGGACGCGATCCCGGGCGGAAACGTCAAGAAGGGCGACATCGTCAAGGCTGTCGTCGTTCGCACCCGCAAGTCCACCCGTCGTGCTGATGGCTCGTACATCAGCTTCGACGAGAACGCTGCGGTGATTCTGAAGGCAGACGGGGAGCCTCGCGGCACCCGTATCTTCGGGCCGGTCGGCCGTGAGCTTCGCGACAAGAAGTTCATGAAGATCGTCTCGCTCGCACCGGAGGTGATCTAGTCCTATGGGCGCAAAGATCAAGAAGGGTGACCTCGTCGAGGTCATCTCGGGCGCCACGCAGGAGCGCGGCGGCTACAAGGGCAAGCAGGGCCACGTTCTTGAGGTTCTCAAGGACAGCGACCGCGTGATCGTCGAAGGCGTGAACTACGTCAAGAAGCACGTGCGTCAAGGCCAGAGCTCGCGCGGCACCAACGAGGGCGGCATCGAGACCCATGAGGCTCCGATCCACATCTCCAACGTGGCGCTTGTTGACCCGAAGACCAAGAAGCCAACGCGCGTTGGCTTCCGCGTCGAAGAGGTTGAGAAGAACGGTGTCAAGAAGACCGTGCGTGTTCGCTACGCCAAGAAGTCAGGGAAGGATCTCTAATGACTGAAACTGCAGTAGCAACCATGCCCCGCCTGAAGCAGGTGTACCGGAACGACATCGTTCCTGCACTTAGCGAAGAGTTCGGCTACAGCAACGTGATGCAGGTCCCAGGCCTCGTCAAGATCGTTGTGAACACCGGCGTCGGTGAGGCTGCACGCGACAGCAAGGTGATCGAGGGCGCAATTGCCGACCTCACCAAGATCACCGGTCAGAAGCCCATGGTCACCAAGGCTCGCAAGAGCATCGCGCAGTTCAAGCTGCGCGAGGGCCAGGCCATTGGCGCACACGTCACCCTCCGTGGTGACCGCGCCTGGGAATTCATGGACCGCCTTGTTACCCTCGCACTGCCGCGTATCCGCGATTTCCGCGGACTTTCGCCAAAGCAGTTCGATGGAAACGGAAACTACACCTTCGGTTTGACCGAGCAGAGTGTGTTCCACGAGATCGATCAGGATAAGATCGATCGGGTGCGTGGTTTCGACATCACCGTCGTGACCACCGCAAAGACCGACGACGAGGGTCGTGCGCTGCTTCGCGCACTCGGCTTCCCGTTCAAGTCTGAATAACTGAATAGTCCAAGTGGATCGGCACCCCGCGCGAGCGGGGTGCCCCTCCGCATGTCACCCAGGTCGTCTGTCGTGTAACGGCAGTCGATACCAGGCGAGAAAGAAGAGTCACTTATGACGATGACCGATCCGGTCGCAGATATGCTGACCCGGCTGCGCAACGCAAACAATGCGCACCACGACGACGTTTCGCTCCCCGGCTCAAAGCTGAAGGTGCGAATCGCCGAGATCCTCAAGCGCGAGGGCTACATTGCTGACTGGAAGGTGGAAGACGGTCGCGTCGGCACCATCCTCACCATGTCGCTGAAGTACGGCCCGAACCGTGAGCGTTCGATCGAAGGTATCAAGCGGGTTTCAAAGCCCGGCCTTCGCGTCTACGCAGGTTCGACCGAGATCCCGAGCGTGCTCGGTGGTCTGGGTATCGCTATCCTGTCCACTTCTTCGGGGCTCCTCACGGACCGCGAGGCTGAGCAGAAGGGCGTGGGCGGCGAAGTGCTGGCCTACGTGTGGTAAGCCGCTATGTCACGTATTGGAAAGCTTCCCATCACCGTACCCGGTGGTGTAGATATCAAGATCGATGGCCAGCAGGTCACGATCAAGGGCCCCAAGGGCGAGCTGAAGCTTGTCGTTGCTGAGCCCATCCGCGTTGCTCTTGAAGAGGGCCAGGTGCTCGTCACCCGCCCCGACGATGAGCGTTCGTCTCGAGCACTGCACGGTCTGACCCGCACGCTCATCAACAACGACATCATCGGCGTGACCGAGGGCTACGCAAAGCAGCTCGAGGTTGTCGGAACCGGCTACCGTGTGCAGCAGAAGGGCAACGGCCTCGAGCTGGCGCTCGGCTTCTCTCACCCAGTGCTGTTCGACGCTCCTGAGGGCGTCACGCTCGCAGTCGAGGGCAACACTAAGATCTCCGTCAGCGGCATCTCAAAGCAGGCCGTGGGCGAGGTCGCCGCCAACATCCGCAAGCTGAAGAAGCCAGAGCCGTACAAGGGCAAGGGCATCCGCTACGCGGGCGAGAACGTTCGCCGCAAGGCTGGAAAGGCTGGTAAGTAACCATGGCCGCTAACATTTCCCGCGCCAAGGGTCGCGCGGCTGCGCGAATCCGCCGCCACGCTCGCCTGCGCAAGAAGATCGTTGGCACCGAGTCGCGTCCGCGTCTCGTTGTCACCCGTTCGTCACGCCACGTGTTCGTCCAGGTCATTGACGATTCGAAGGGTTTCACCCTCGCATCGGCATCGACCATGGAAGCTGACCTGCGTAGCTTCGACGGCGACAAGACCGCAAAGGCTCGCCGCGTTGGTGAGCTGGTAGCCGAGCGCGCTAAGGGCGCTGGCATCGATGCCGTGGTCTTCGACCGCGGTGGCAGCAAGTACGCCGGCCGTGTCGCAGCGATCGCCGACGGCGCACGCGAAGGGGGGCTGACCCTGTGAGCGAAGAGACGAAGGAGCAGCAAGTGTCTGCAGAGACCCAGGAGGCCTCGGCGCAGGGCGCTGAGACTCAGGCTACCGACCACCGCAGCGAGCCTCGCGAGCAGCGTCGTGGCAGCCGCGACCGTGGCACCCGTGGCGAGCGTGGCGGTCGTGACCGCAACGAGAGCCAGTTCCTCGAGCGCGTGGTGACCATTAACCGCGTATCGAAGGTTGTCAAGGGTGGCCGCCGCTTCAGCTTCACCGCGCTCGTCGTGGTGGGCGATGGCAACGGCACCGTTGGTGTTGGCTACGGCAAGGCGAAAGAGGTGCCTCTGGCTATCTCGAAGGGCGTTGAAGAGGCAAAGAAGAACTTCTTCCGCGTTCCTCGCGTTGGCAGCACCATCCCGCACCCAGTGCAGGGCGAGGCTGCTGCAGGCGTAGTTCTGCTGCGTCCCGCTGCCGCTGGTACCGGTGTGATCGCCGGTGGTCCGGTTCGTGCCGTACTTGAGTGCGCAGGCATTCACGACGTGCTCAGCAAGTCGCTTGGCTCGTCAAACACCCTGAACATCGTGCATGCGACCGTTGAGGCTCTGCAGCAGCTCGAGGAGCCTCGCTCCGTTGCTGCTCGTCGTGGCCTTGACTTCGACCGCGTCGCTCCAGCTCGCCTCGTGCGCGCTGAGGCGAAGGCCGTGGCCGACGCTGCAGCCAAGGCAAAGGCAGGTGCGTAATGGCTGCCAAGAAGAAGAGCCTGCAGATTACGCAGACGAAGTCCGTTATCAGTGAGAAGCAGAACCAGCGCGACACCCTCCGCAGCCTGGGCCTTCGCAAGATCGGCCAGACGGTCGTTCGCGAGGACACCCCAGCAAACCGCGGTTACGTGCGTGCTGTCGCTCACCTGGTGAAGGTTGAGGAGATCGACGCATGAGCGAGAACATCGAAGAGCGCGGCGACGTGCTGAAGGCGCACCACCTGCGCCCAGCACCCGGCGCGAAGAAGGCCAAGACCCGCGTGGGTCGCGGTGAGGGTTCCAAGGGTAAGACCGCTGGTCGCGGCACCAAGGGCACCAAGGCGCGCTACCAGGTCAAGGCTGGTTTCGAGGGTGGGCAGATGCCACTGCACATGCGCACCCCGAAGCTGCGCGGGTTCAAGAACCCGTTCCGCACTGAGTACCAGGTCGTCAACGTAGCCAAGCTGGCCGAGCTCTACCCGAAGGGTGGAGAGGTCACGGTTGCAGACCTCGTAGAGAAGGGCGCTGTGCGCAAGAACCAGCCTGTTAAGGTGCTCGGTAACGGCGATCTCAGCGTGAAGCTCATTGTCTCGGTCGACAAGGTGTCGGCTTCGGCAGAGCAGAAGATCACCGCCGCAGGCGGCGAGATCAAGTAACTCTCAGGAGTTCGGGCGGGGGCCGGGCTCGATCATTTCCAAAAAATTGGGAAAGATCGGCTCGGCCCCCACTTTTTCACATCAGCCACTCGGTGTAGGCTGGGTTCTTGGTGTTCGTGCACAACTCGAACATCTCTAAAGTTTTTGCAGGAGGCAGGCCCTTGTTCAGCGCCATCGGACGGATCTTTAAGACGCCCGACCTGCGACGGAAGATTGTCTTCACGCTCGCGATCGTGTCATTGTTCCGGCTGGGTTCATTTGTGCCCGCGCCGTTTGTTAACTTCGACAACGTGCAGGCCTGTCTTGTCGCAAACCAATCAGGTACCTCCGGTATCTACGAGATGATCAACATGTTCAGCGGCGGCGCGCTGCTGCAGCTCTCGATCTTCTCGTTGGGCATCATGCCTTACATCACTGCGTCGATCATTACGCAGTTGCTTCGTGTCGTGATCCCGCACTTCGAGACGCTGCACAAAGAAGGCCAGGCTGGGCAGGCCAAGCTGACGCAGTACACGCGTTACCTGACCATTGCGCTTGCAGTGCTGCAGTCCACCGTGTTGATCACTGTGGCACGTTCAGGAATGCTGTACGGCACCTCCGCAAACCAGGCATGCCAGAACCTCGTGTCGCAGGAGTGGTGGGCGATCATCATCATGATCCTCACGCTGACCGCTGGCACCGGACTGATCATGTGGTTCGGTGAGCTCATCACCGAGCGCGGTATCGGAAACGGTATGTCGCTGTTGATCTTCACCTCGATTGCTGCGCAGTTCCCGAACGCGCTGTGGACGATCAAGCTCTCGAAGGGCTGGGAAGTCTTCTTCTTCGTTATTGGCGTGGGCATCCTCGTGATCGCAGCGGTCGTGTTCGTTGAGCAATCGCAGCGTCGTATCCCAGTGCAATACGCCAAGCGCGTCGTGGGACGTCGCACCTACGGTGGCAGCAGCACATACATTCCGATCAAGGTGAACATGGCCGGTGTGATCCCGGTGATCTTTGCTTCGGCGATCCTCTACCTTCCGATGCTTATCGCGCAGTTCAGCCAGACCCCAGACGAGGACGGCAACCTGCCAGGCTGGGTCGTGTGGATCTCGGCAAACCTGGTGCAGGGTGACCAGCCGGTGTACATGGCCGTATTCTTCCTGCTCTGCATCGGCTTCACGTTCTTCTACGTTCAGATCACCTTCAACCCTGAAGAGGTCGCGGACAACATGAAGAAGTACGGCGGATTCGTGCCTGGCATTCGCGCCGGACGACCAACCGCTGAATACCTCAACTACGTGCTGAACCGCATCACGAGTGCTGGTTCGCTCTACCTGGGTCTGATTGCCTTGCTGCCGCTGATCGCGCTGGCATTCTTCGGTGCAAATCAGAACTTCCCATTCGGCGGCGCGTCGATCCTCATCATCGTGGGTGTTGGCCTTGAGACCGTCAAGCAAATCGACGCGCAATTGCAGCAGCGTCATTACGAAGGGCTTCTTAAGTGAGCGAAACCGCACAGACTCGTCTTCTCATCGTTGGCCCTCCCGGGGCCGGCAAGGGCACCCAGGCGTCACGCATTGCCGAGCGCTACGGGATTCCCTGGATCTCTACCGGTGATATCTTCCGCGCCAACATCAAGGCCGGAACCGAACTCGGAAAGCGCGTATCGCAGCTCATCGAGGCGGGTCAGCTGGTTCCAGATGAGTTGACGAACGAGATTGTTGCGGATCGTCTCCAGCACGAGGATGCAAAGAACGGCTTCCTGCTCGACGGATACCCACGCACGGTGGATCAGGTGCACGCGCTCGACCGTGCACTTGAAGCTGATGCCCGGGTGCTGAACGCGGTGGTACTGCTTGAGGTTGACACTGACGAGGTCGTCACGCGTCTGCTCGGGCGGGCAGAGGTTGAGGGCCGGGCTGATGACACTGAAGACGTCATCCGCCACCGTCAGAGCGTCTATCAGGAGCAGACCACCCCGCTGGTCGACCTCTACACGAGTCGCGACCTTTTGGTGACGGTGGACGGTCTGGGCGAAGTTGATGAGGTCACCTCACGCATCTTCGCTGCGCTTGATGCAAAGCTTGCCGGTTAATCCGGGTCATCCCTACAACTATTGAGGAGCTGAATTTTCGTGAGTCGGGGTCTGCTGCGGCGGTCGATCTACAAGTCACCCGCGCAACTGCGCCTCATGAAGGCACCGGGTGATGCCGGTGCCGCAGCTCTTGCCGCAATGGCGGCAGCGGTACGCCCGGGGATCACCCCGATTGAGTTGGACGCTATCGCCGAGCAGACGATTCGTCAGCACGGCGGTGCGCCCAACTTCATGCTTGAGCCTGGCTACCGGCACACCATCTGTGCAAACGTGAATGCTCACGTGGTGCACTCGATCCCCACGGACCGTCCGCTTGAACCCGGGGATATCGTCTCGCTTGATGTGGGGGCAGTTATTCAGGGTTGGCACAGCGACGCGGCTATTACGGTTGCGCTGCCTGATCCGGATCGCCCCGAGCTCACGGCCGCAAACGAGCACCTCAGCCACGTCACCGAGCAGGCCATGTGGCGCGGAATTGCTCGCCTGGCGACGGCGACACACCTGAACGAGGTAGGCGAGGCTGTCTCCGCCTACGTGCGTGCTGAGAGCGACTTCAACGTACTCGAGGACTACATCGGTCACGGAATTGGGCGCCGGATGCACGAAGATCCGCCAGTGTTCAACGTGCCAACGCACCGCAAGGGGCCCGAGGTCAAGCCCGGGCTTGTCGTCGCGATTGAACCGATCATCTCTGCGGGCACAATCGATACCGTGATCGAGGACGACGACTGGACCGTCACGATTGCAGACGGTGCAATGAGCGCGCAGTGGGAGCACAGCGTCGCAGTCCACTCCGGTGGAATCTGGGTGCTGACCGCAGAAGACGGTGGCGCAGCAGGCCTCGCGCCGCTGGGTGTGACACCCGTACCTATCCCGTAGTCGCGCTCCCTCGCAAGCGTGAGAGCGCGACCCGAGGATGCTCGCCTAGGCGTGTGTCGTTTCGGCGAGGTCGAAGCGGTCGAGATGTGCAAGCTTGACCCACGCCTGCACAAAGTCGCGCACAAACTTCTCAGCAGAATCGTCGCTGGCATACACCTCTGCGATGGCGCGCAACTCTGAGTTCGAACCAAATACGAGGTCGGCGCGGGTGCCGACCCAGCGAAGCTCTTCGCTGCCCTCGCTCCTCCCCTCGAAGGTTCGCGACTCGGCATCGATCGGGCTCCACTTGGTGTTCAGGTCGAGCAGGTTCACGAAGAAATCGTTGCTGAGCACGCCTGGACGATCAGTGAAGACCCCCGCCGAAGCGCCGTCCCAATTTGCTCCCAGCACGCGCAGGCCGCCAAGCAAGACGGTCATCTCTGGTGCGGAAAGCGTGAGCAGATTCGCGCGGTCGATGAGGAGGTGTTCGGCAGGATAGCCGAGCCCGCGCTCGCTTTCGTAGTTGCGGAAGCCATCTGCCGGTGGCTCAAGGTAATTGAAGGATTCGATATCGGTCTGTTCTTGGCTCGCATCGGTGCGACCCGGAGTAAAGGCCACATCAATATCGACACCGGCAGCTCGCGCTGCAGAGCGCACCCCAACATTGCCAGCGAGCACCACCAGGTCGGCAAATGACACCTGAGTTGCCGCCCCGGAGCGGGTATTGAAGTCGCTTTGGATCGATTCGAGAACTGGGATCACTCTGGCCAGCACCTCGGGTCGGTTCACTTCCCACGACCGCTGCGGTTCGAGACGGATGCGACCGCCATTGGCGCCACCGCGCTTGTCGCTTCCACGGAAGCTCGACATTGCCGCCCACGCGGTGCTGACGAGCTCTGCGACGGTGAGCCCGGAGTCTGCGATGCGCTGCTCCAACTCTGTGATCTCGGCAGGAGTGACCAGCGCATGTGTACGAGAGGGGATCGGGTCCTGCCAGAGCAGATCCTCGCTTGGAACCTCTGCACCGAGATACCGTGACTTCGGACCCATGTCGCGGTGCGTAAGCTTGAACCAGGCGCGGCGGTAGGCCTCAGTGAAGGCTGCTTGATCGTCTCGGAAACGCAACGAGATTTCACGATACTCGGGATCTTCTCGAAGGGAGAGATCTGTGGTGAGCATGCGAGGTTCGCGTCGCGACTCGCCCTGCGCCATCGGCACCATGTCTGATCCACCGCCGTCAACGGGACGCCAGTGGTAATGGCCGCCCTCTCCCGTGACCAACTCCCACTCGTATCCAAAGAGGATGTGCAGAAACTCGTTGTCCCATCTGGTCGGGTGGTAGGTCCAGGTGACCTCGATCCCGGAACCGATCGTGTCATTCCCGTGACCGGAACCGAAATCGCTCTGCCAGCCAAGCCCCTGTGCTGCCATCGGGGCTGCTTCTGGCTCAGGGCCAACGTGATCACCCTCGGGAGCTGCACCGTGAGTCTTGCCGAAGGTGTGACCGCCAGCAATGAGGGCCACCGTTTCTTCGTCATTCATGCCCATGCGCTTGAAGGTTTCGCGAATCTCGTGGGCCGCAGCAAGCGGGTCAGGAGTGCCACTTGGACCCTCCGGGTTCACATAGATGAGCCCCATCATGGTGGCGGCCAGGGGCTTTTGCAGGGAGTGCGCTCCGGGTCCGTGACCCAATCGCTGCTCGTCGCCCAGCCAAGATCCCTCGGAGCCCCAATAGACATCATCATCTGGCTCCCACACGTCTGGACGGCCCCCCGCGAATCCGAATGTCGGCATGCCCATCTCTTCGTGCGCCACGTTCCCGGCGAGAATCATGAGATCTCCCCATGAAAGCGCCTTGCCGTACGTTTTCTTCACCGGCCAGAGGAGGCGACGGGCCTTATCGAGCCCCACATTGTCTGGCCAGCTATTGAGCGGCGCGAACCGCTGCTGGCCTGTGCCGCCGCCGCCTCGACCGTCAAACACCCGGTAGGTGCCAGCGGAGTGCCAGGCCATGCGGATCATCAGTGGACCGTAATTGCCGAAGTCTGCAGGCCACCAGGGCTGCGACTGCGTGAGCACCTCGGCGATGTCGCGCTTGACCGCATCAAGGTCAAGCGAAAGAAAGGCTGAGCGGTAGTCAAAGTCGCTGCCTTGGGGATTCGCCTCCGCAGGATTCTTTGCGAGAATCTTGAGGTTCAGTCGCTCCGGCCACCAGTCTGTGTTGCTTCGGGGGTGGTGTGTGGGCGTCGCGTGCTGGGGAAACTCGTGAGAAACGGGGCAACTCGGGTCAGACATGGATGGGCTCCTTTGGGGTAAGCGGGAGGCGTACTGCTTGCCTATCAGATGCAATTGAAATCTAACCGAAGCCGGTGCGGGCGGAGGCCGTTTGAATTGGGGTAGGAACAGGGCAAAAATGCGTAGCGTACAGTCGTCGCTAAGCACTCCCGGATTGGCGGAAAAAGAGGCTTCTTGACTTTGCTTGCCGAGAACTTATGGTGGTGAATACACCTGAGGAGAAAAATGTCTGAGCTGTACCGAAATGCCTCCGAACGATCCGATGCTGCGCAGTTGGAAATCAGCCCCGTGTTCGTGCGACCGGGTGAAGCGACTCACTTGCCGAAGTTTGCGCTCGCTGACGGGCTCATGGACGGTGACACGGCCTATCAGCTCATCCACGATGAGATCATGCTCGACGGGAACTCCCGATTGAACCTGGCGACATTCGTCTCGACCTGGATGGACCAGCACGCGCAACAGCTGTACGCGGAAACTGCCGACAAGAACATGATCGACAAGGACGAGTATCCCGCCACCGCAGCCATCGAGGATCGCTGCTGGCGGATCCTCGCAGAGCTTTGGAACGTGCCTGACACGGGCGACACAATCGGCACGTCAACAATCGGTTCTTCGGAGGCCTGCATGCTTGGCGGGCTTGCGCTCAAGCGGCTCTGGCAGGAGCGGAGACGTGCCGAAGGAAAGCCCACTGATCGCCCGAATCTGGTGCTCTCTGCAGGGGTGCAGGTGGTGTGGGAGAAGTTCTGCAACTACTGGGACGTTGAGCCGAGATATGTGCCTGTGAGTGACGACCATCTCGTGCTCGACGGGTGGGAACTTGAGAAATACGTCGACGAGCATACGATCGGTGTGGTCGCGATCCTGGGGCAGACCTATACCGGGCTATACGAGCCAGTTCAGGCCATTGCGGCCGCCCTTGACGCCATTGAAGAAACCACTGGGGTGGATGTGAAGATTCACGTTGATGGGGCATCTGGGGCAATGGTGGCGCCGTTTTGTCAGCCGGAACTTGAGTGGGACTTCAGAGTGGATCGAGTGAATTCGATCAGCACCTCCGGTCACAAGTACGGTCTCGTTTATCCCGGAGTGGGGTGGGTGATCTGGAGAAACCGGGCGGTCTGCCCGGAGAGCCTGATCTTTCATGTGAGCTATCTCGGCGGAGATATGCCCACACTGGCATTGAACTTTTCGCGGCCAGGCTCCCAGGTGCTGTTGCAGTACTACCAGTTCTTGCGCCTCGGGCGGGAGGGATTTCGGCAGGTGCAGCAGGGATCGATTGACGTCGCGACGTTTCTCTCGGCGGAGATTGCGGCCATTGGCCCATTTGAGCTCGTGAGCAAGGGGGACACGATCCCTGTGTTCGCCTGGAAGTTGAAGCCTGGCGCACGGAATTGGGACCTCTACGACCTCGCGGATCGTCTGCGTATGCGGGGGTGGCTTGTGCCTGCATATCCGATGCCAGCCAATATGAGTGAGCTGGTGGTGCAGCGAATTGTGGTGCGTGTTGGCCTGAGTCGGGATCTTGCGGAACTATTGCTGGCGGCGGTGAAGGAGGAAGTCGAGTTTCTAGAGAATCTTGCCTCACCGATCCCGCGTGAGAAGGAACGAAAGAACTTCGCGCATTAGGAGTGTGCGCTCGCTCCTGATCCCCATAGGATCAATGACATGTGTACAAGAGTGGTGTGGCCGGATGCGAACGGTGCTGTCTTGGTCGGGCGAAACATGGACTTTCGAATGGACCTGCTCACGAACCTCTGGAAGTATCCACGAGGGATCGAACGCACCGACGGGGTGCACGGGAAGCTGAAATGGAAGGCGAAGTACGGAAGCCTGGTCGCGACAGCGTTCGACCTCGTCGGCACCGACGGGATGAACGAGCGCGGACTCGCCGGACACATTCTTTGGCTGGCGGAGTCAGACTATGGACAGCCAGCTCAAGAGGCAACCCAGTTGAGTCAGACTGTCTGGCTGCAGTACTACCTCGACAACTTCGCCACTGTCGCCGAAGCGGTTGAGTGGACGCGGCAGTCGCAGGTGCAGATTGCGCAATTGTTTGATCCCACCGGCAGCCTCGTTCCGACGCTGCACCTTGCGCTTGATGACGCGAGCGGAGACTCGGCAATTATCGAATACCTCGACGGCACGCCAACGATTTATCACAGTCGCGAGTACCGGGTGATGACGAACTCGCCGAGCTATGATCAGCAGCTTGAGCTGGTGCAGCGTTTCGAGGGACTCGGTGGAGACCAGCCGCTGCCGGGTTCGACCCTTGCCACTGACCGCTTCGCGCGCGCTGCCTACTATGTTGCACGCCAGGAACAGCCAGCCACTCAGCTTGAAGCGATTGCGGCGATGTTCAGCATTATTCGAAACGTGGCACAGCCGTTTCGCACGCCTGACCCGGGGAAGCCCGATGCTTCCCAGACCATTTGGCAGGTGGTGCTTGATCTGACGCACCGTCGCTATGTGTTTGAATCGACGACGCGACCCGGCATCGTGTGGGTCGATCTTGACGAGCTGAGTTTTTCTGAGGGCTCGAAAGTGCTGCGTCTCGACTTGGTCGGCCGACTGGCGTTGGAAGGCGGGCTGGCCGGGAACGTGAGCCGGAGTTTTGCGGATGTCGGTGAATTTGCAAGCGATGTGCTGGCGACTGGGCGTACCGCCTTAGAGTTCGTCGCCATGCGGCAGAAAGAGTTTGCCGCGATTCAGCAGGCAGTGCAGGCACTGGTCGGCGCGAAGCACTCGCGCAGTTGAACAAGTCTCGGGCGGATGCCCCCTTGCGAGGTGTGCTCGGGTCATGGGCGCTTCCCCCGAAAGCGATACTGTTCGCAATAGTGCTTGTTGCCGTTGCTGCGACCGTACTCGGGGCGTGCGCCGCGCTGATCGGGCCATATACGGCGACCTCGGGATATTTGACGATTCTGTTCTTGCTCTCAATCGTGCGTGGGCAGAGTTGGCGAGCGCGGGGAATCTCGGTAGCTTGGTCATTTGCTGTTGCGATGCTCGGTTTCGCCCTTGGTGGCCTGGGGATGCCCAGTGTGTTGGCCGCACTCGTGGTGGTGTCGCTCGTGCAAGGAATGACCAGGCTGGGTGAAACAGCGATGCTCACCCGTTCGCCTGTGAATCTGCTCGCCTTCGCTTCGCTTTCGGAGTCGGGGGCGCAGCTGTGGCAGGTGCTCCTTGGCTCCGCAATTGGAGCGGGGGTGGTGCTCGGGCTCGCCGCGCTTTCGAAGCAGCGTGAGGCTGACCACGGTGCGGTCACCTCTGCGCGGGAGCGGCTCGCATATGGGATAGCAACTGCCGTTGGTGCAGTGGTGATTGTGTGGGGCAGCGAGGCGCTCGGCTTTGGCTACGCAGGGTGGGCGCTGCTGTCCTTTTGTATTTTGCTCTCCGCGAGCGCGGATCAGCGTGTGACACGGGGGAGTCTGCGAATCCTTGGATCGGTCGGAGGGGCGCTGCTCGCGGTAGGAATTGCGATGTTTCCTGCACCGGTGCCAATGCTTGCCGCGCTCGTGAGTCTGGTGCTCTGTGTCGCCTACATCAACACGGGGAACTACGGCCTATTTATGCTCTTTCTGACCCCAGCTATTTTGCTGACGACCGCCTCTGAGGTGTCATTGGCGAGGCTCGGGGTGTTTCGCCTTGAGGCGACGCTCGTAGCGACAGGGCTCGCCCTCTTTGGTGCAATGTCGATTGAGTTCGCGCTGCGGCGTTGGGCCGCGGGTGGCCGAGGAGCCGGAAGCCGTGAGCCGGGAGTAGGGGCCGGGAGCGGAGAGCCGGGTGCAGGGAGCAGGCGGCGCGAGAGTGAGCGGGAGGCTTGACGGCTCGGTGATCCATCGCGCGATCACAGGCTCACTCTTGCCAAGGGAGGAGTTCCGCCATAAATTTAGACACAAGTCTAAAAATTGGGGGAGTGCATGCGAAGGCGCATACGTTCACATCTGGCAATCGGTGCAACAGCGGTGCTGGTAGTTACTGGAATCGTGCCCGTCGCGGCGGCCACCCAAGCGGCAGCTGCAGAACCCGCGGAGCGAGCTCTTTCGCGCACGCTCCTGCCAGAAGGTCTCACCATTCCCGTGACGAGCGCGCAGGGCACCGGAACGGGCAGCCTCACGGAAGCGATTGACCTCATCCATGCCTCAGGGGAACCCGGCACGATCGAAATTGCGCCCGGCGTCGAGATCACCCTCGAACTCCCGATCGTGCTCGAACAAAGCGTGACGATCCACGGCGCCCCAGGCGGGAGCCAGATCACCTGGGCGCCAGCGCAAGACGACCTCGGAGCAATGATCAGCGGCAGCGACGTCACCATGCAAGTGTTCGACGTGGCGTTCACCCTGGGAACCGAATCAATGGATCCGCTCATCGAACTCGACGAATCCTCGGCAGACTCCACGCTCGTATTCGAACGAGTAGCCTTCAACAATTTGCAAGAAGGTGGGGTCAGGGTTCAATCCGCAAACGGTGGGGTAGACCTGCAGCACATCACTGCCGAGGGCGAACCGGCAACCGCCGACTACTCCGAAGGTGCCGTGATTGAGGTGTGGAGCCTCCAGCGCGGCCTCACTATGCAGCACTCGCAGGTCAGCGACACTCGGATGGCTGCGCTCGTCATCATCGGAGCAGAACTCGATGACGATGAACAGATCCTGCTGACAGATAACTCCTTCTCAGATATCGACGCACAAGAGGTCGAGCACTCCGGCATAGTCGTGTCGATTGACGACGTCGAAGCAGATGCGCACGACGACTACGCCGCCGTGCATATTGCAGACAACCAACTGACCCGCGTCCAAGGCACAGCAACGGCGGCGGTCAGCGCCTCAGCGATCCGCGGCGGACTCCTCTTCGCCAATAACCGGATCGACAACGCAACCATCGATGGGAACATCGTCAATATTGAAGGCATTGACGGGGGACTCGGCGACGACAAGTACTCCCTGATGGTGACGGGGAACACCATGGCCGACAACACTGCCGGGGAATCAGTGCTCAACCTCGCCTACGCCGGCGGCAGTGTGCTGATCGCAGACACTCAGATTCTTCGCTCGGCCGCAGGCGAAAACGCAGTCATCATCGACACGGTGCAACAGGACCTCGGCGAAGAGGGACTCTCCTTGCTGCTCGACGGATTCGTGCTTGATACGGCTGCTGCAAGCGAAGACAACGAACTGATGGCAGGTCTGCATATCACTCACCTCGACGGACGTTTTGAGATGGTCGATAGTTCCATTGCGCACATCACCGCCAGCACCGCTGCCATGCTGATCAATCGGCACAGCAGTTCGTTGTCCATCAGCAGATCGAGCTTTGTCGACTCGACGGCAATCGGTGTGCTTGCAGACCATGTCGACCTGACTGCCGGAAAGAAAGTCACGATCGAATCATCGCTCTTTGCACAACATGCACCCGCCGACACTGAAATGGGAGCTGGACTCTCGCTCCAGTTGCAAGCAGGAGAACCACTCGGCGACTACGCGGTCGAGATCCGCGACTCGAGCTTCATTGAAAACCAGAACGGTGCAAGCTCGGGGATCTGGCTCAGCACAGACTTCGAACTCGACGAAGAAGACGTTGTGACCCCCGAACTGCTTGTCGAAGGCAGCACCTTCTGGAACCCCGCAGGCAACGCGGGCACCGCGAACGACATTCTGTTTCACTCAGACGGCGAACGTGACGATATCGCCGGATTCACCGTACAAAACTCGACCTTTGACGGCAGCGGGAATCCAAATCTCGCACTCCCCTCGGTGATGGCGATCGCCGAAACCGCAGCACTCAGCACCAGCCTTGCGCACGTCACCATGACCGGCGGAGCCTTTGCGCAAAGCTGTGACGATTTGGGAATCGTGCGGGTGCATAACTCGGCGCTCAACACCATCGAGCACGTGGCCAACACCCAAGAGGCGTGCACCGTTGAGGGCCAACACAATACTGTAGTGGCGCTCGGTGAGCTTCCCGCAGCAGCTGGCGACATCATGCCAGTCAGCGCCTGGAAACTGGGAGCGCTTGCCGACAACGGCGGCCCCACCATGACACTCTTGCCCGCTGCCGACTCCCCGCTCCTCGATACCGCAGCACCGAGCGCTGTGCTCGTTGACCAGCGCGGAATCGCTCGACCGCAGGGAGCGCAGCCAGATCGAGGTGCGGTCGAGGTGGCACCAGACACCACCGTGTCATTCGGCCCAGATGTGTCAGTTGCCGGGGGAAGCCCCGCCACGCTGACCCTCACCAGACAAGGCCCCGCCACTGCTGCGGTGACGGCGATCGTCGAACTCTCCGACGGTACCGCGATTGATGGCCGCGACTACTTCGCCGATAGATTCGAAGTGGTCTGGGTCGCAGGTGAGACCGGAGACAAAACGATCCAGATCGAGACGCTGCGCAATTCACCCGGACAGCGGGCCTTCACCGCCGCAATTACCTCCGTCACCGGAGCCGTCCTCGGTGCGCGAGATATTGCGACAGTCACCGTCACGAACGCGGCAGTGGATCCACTGAAACCAGTGGATCCACCGAAAACGCCACTCTCGAACACCGGCAGCAGCGGATCGCCATGGGGCGTGCTGCTCCTCTCCGGAGCGCTTCTGACTCTGGGAGCACTCGCGTTTAGGGCTCGACGATCCGCCCATCGACCACAGTGACCAGCTCGTCGAGCGTGCCACGGTGGATCAGATCATGCGTCACCAGTAGGGTGGCGGTGTTCCGCTCGTGAGTGAGCCGTGCGATCAGATCCATGATCTCTGCGCCGCGTTCCTGATCGAGCGCGCTCGTGGGCTCATCAACCAGCAGCACCTCAGGATCATGGACCAAACCGCGAGCAATCGCTACCCGCTGACGTTGCCCGCCTGAAAGCTGATGCGGACGCTTCTCGGCGTGGTCGGCAAGACCGACCGCGTCGAGAAGCTCGTCGACACGGGCATCGATCCTTGCGCGACGCGAAGCGCTCGCAGAGCCGCCAAGATGAGACATGACCTGCAACTGCTCGCGCGCGGTCAGCGAGGGGAGCAGATTCGATTGCTGGAAGACAATGCCAATCCGTTCGCGACGGAGAGTGGTCGCTTCAGCTTTCGACAGCCGTACCGCGTCGACCTCGTTCTCGCCAGCGCCAATACGAACTCGCCCCGAATCGGGAGTGATGAGCGTTGCGGCAACAGCGAGAATGCTCGATTTGCCAGAACCTGAAGGCCCCGTGATCCCAGTCACCGTGCCGTTCTTGCCAATGAGCGTCACATCATCAACGGCGGTAATTGTGCGATCGCCATCAGGAAAAGTGAGGGTGACATGTTCCAAAGTAATCATCGGTTGCTCCCAAGTGCAGTGAGGGGGTCGGCTTTTGTGACGGAACGCAATGCGAAGGCTGCCCCGGCAAGACCGAGGATCGCCATGACGATCGCTGGGGCGAGCGTGGTGAGCGGACTCACCACAAACGGCAGCGCTTGACCCGCGAGCGCGCCAAGACCCACCACCGCAGCCAGCCCCACTGAAATGCCGAGCACAAGCACCACGAGTGCCTGGCCAAGCGAATCGCGCACAAGCGAAGCAGTCGTGCCACCGAGCGCCTTCAGCACGGCAATATCGCCAGCGCGTTGCATCGTCCATACCGTGAAGAACGCGCCGATCACCAGGGCGGAGATGCCGAAAAGCATCGCGATCATCAGCCCGAGCGATCCGATCTCAGACTTAAACGCCTCAAGCGCGGTGAGGCTCGACAGCGTGGTATCTGCCACAGTGTGAGTGGCAGTGCCGACAGCGTCCCAATCGGGAGTACCCGTGACTGCCAATACCGTGGCCTCGCCGGTTCCGCCAATGCGCGCGCTCGACTCACTCCATGCGTCAAATGTCATCGCGATCACTGGAGTGTGGCTGTACCAGAGATCCGCTCCGATTGACTCCACGGTGAAGGTCTGCCCAATGATGGTGACCGTGTCGCCTAGCTGCACGTCAAGATCCTTTGCAGCGCCCGAGGAGAGGCCGATCTTGTCATCGCTGTGCGGAGTAAGCGCAAACAGTGTCGACTGCGCGTCCGAGGACGCGGTGCCACTCTCGGGGAGGCCGAAGAGGGCAACGCCGGAGGGATCGCCCGCTCCATCAGCAAGCGCACGAGATTGCGCGATGCCGACCGGCACGACCGCCTCCACACCCTCGGCCTGCTGCCACTGCTGTACGGTGTGCTGATCCAGTGAAGACGTTGCAAAACTTGGTGTGCCCTGTTCTGGTTGCTGCAATACGAGCCGGTCGCCCGGAAGCTGCAGCACTGACGAAATGTTCTGTGAGGCGAGGCCGCCAGTCAGCCCCGAAAGAAAACCCACCAGCAGGGTAATCAGCGCGACCACTGCCCCGATCAGCAGAAACCGGCCACGGGCGAACCGCAACTCTCTCCATGCGACGAACACGTTGCACCTTCCCGCCCACGCACTCTGCGTGAGCTACCTCTCAACTCTCCTTCGTAGGGCCAAGGGTGCACATCGCCTTTTCAGCGGGAAACACACTCAACCTTTTGGTTGATGGTGCAGGGGGTCGGTGCGCCTAGTCTGGGAGAGTGACCGCACACTCCACCCTCACCCCGGTATTCACCGGACTGCGATTCGGGCTGCACGCACTGCTGCTCGGATTGGCCGTGTTTATCGTGGTGCGGGCGTACCTGCTGGACTCAGTCGCGGCGCACTGGACACTCATCTTCGGGATTGCATTCGTTGGGGTGTATCTCGTCGGTGCCTTCGCCGCGCGTGGCGCAGCCGCGAGGGGAGAGACCGGACTCGGGAGCGCACAACGCCGCGGATTCGCGCTCGCCTGGATCGGCGTACTGACACTGCTGTGGGCGGTGCTCGTGTGGCTCAGCCCCGAGGGCGCCTACCTTGTGTTTCCGCTTTTCTTCCTGTACCTGCATGTCTTACCGGACGCCAGCGGAATTGCCGCAATCGTGGTGACCTGTGCGTTTACGATCTGCGCGCTCGGACTGCACCTGGGGTTTGAACTGGGCGGAGTGATCGGTCCACTCATTGGGGCAGGGGTGGCACTGCTGATCGGGCTGGCCTATCGAGCGCTCCGGCGGGAAGCCGAAGAACGAGAACGGCTCGTCGCAGAGCTCATGGAGACTCGGGAAGCGCTCGCCGCCACAGAGCGCGAACAGGGCGCGCTTGCTGAGCGCGCCCGACTGGCGCGAGAGATCCACGACACTGTGGCGCAGGGGCTTTCCTCGATTCAGATGCTTCTGCGCGCGGCCGAACCAGATGCGGCAGAACCGGGGGCTGGGTACCTGAGGCTCGCGCGCGAAACTGCCGCCGATAGTTTGGCCGATACCCGCCAGATCATTCGCGAACTGACCCCGGCGAGGCTCGAAGACGGACTTGCGGCGGCGCTGCATCGACTCGGGAAAGACCAGACCGCACGCACGCAGATCCCCGTGACCGTGACAGCCGCAGAGCTTGACTTACCGATGGACGTGCAGACGGCGCTGCTGCGCATCGCTCAGGGCGCACTGGCAAACGTGACTCGGCACGCACAGGCACGCTCCATCTTGATCGACCTTCGTGTTGACGGCGAATTCGTTCAGCTGACGGTTCAGGACGATGGACGAGGCTTCGACGCGGCGAATGCGGTAGCCGAATCTCATGAGGCTGGGTCATTCGGTCTGCACGCGATGAGCGAACGCGTCAAGCAACTCGACGGCACCCTCGTGATTGCCTCGCAAGAGGGCCAGGGAACTGAGATTCGTGCTCGATTGCCGCTTCCGATGACACAGGCAGGAGAATCATGATTCGCATTGTGCTCGCCGACGACCACCCGGTCGTGCGAACGGGGCTGCGCGCGATGCTCGCCTCCGCCGGAGACTTGGAAGTCGTGGGCGAGGCAGCCACACCAACGCAGGCGGTGGAACTTGCGGCTGAGCTGCACCCGGATCTCGTGCTGATGGATCTGCAATTTGGCACCGAACAGAGCGGATCAGACGCGACCCGGCTGATCCGGGCCTTGCCCTCACACCCTGCGGTGCTGGTGCTCACGAACTATGACACAGACGGCGACATATTGAGTGCGGTGGAGGCAGGAGCGAGCGGGTACCTCTTGAAAGATGCCCCGCCCGAAGAACTGGTTGCGGCAATTCGTGCCGCCGCTGCCGGTGAAACCGCACTCGCGCCGGCAATTGCCGGGCGACTGCTTGCCAGAATGCGCTCTCCGCAGCCCACCTTGAGTGCGCGCGAGGTGGAGGTGCTGCAATTGGTTGCAAGTGGATCGTCGAACGGAGTGATCGCCGCTCGATTGCACATCAGCGACGCCACCGTGAAATCTCACCTCGTGCACATTTACACAAAACTCGAGGTCTCCTCGCGCACCGCAGCCGTCGCGAAAGCACGCGAACTGGGAATGCTGCGCTAGCTGGTCACGGCTGAAGCACTGCTGTGCCCCTTGGCGGAGACTGCGGTGCCCGTCGGAGCAGACTGCGGTGTGTGACGGAGCTTACGCCAGAAGCGATGCGCTCGAGTTTCCCAGCCAGAAGCAGGGGCGCGAGCCTATGATAAAAGAACCAGTTGTGGACAATCAGGGGAGTCTCGTTCGGGACCACCGGGTGAACGCCTCAATTGCGCAACTGTGTGAGCACCGATCCAGCGACTGACCAGCTGGTGCTGAACTCACAAGGTTCAGCGGCCTCCGATCAGTCGTATCGTGAACTGAGAGGTTGAACCCAACATGAAGGCAGCTCGTTACTACGATCGCGGCGATATTCGCATCGAAGATATCGAACCGCAAGCAATCGAGCCGGGAACTGTGCGCGTAGACGTCGCCTGGACAGGGATTTGCGGCACAGATTTGCACGAGTATCTCGACGGACCAATTTTCGTGCCAGCGCACGGACACCCGCATCCGATTTCTGGTGAGGACGCACCGATTACTCTCGGCCACGAGTTTTCAGGGGTGGTCTCCGAACTCGGTGAAGGAGTAACGGATCTTGCCGTGGGCGACCACGTGGTGATTGAGCCCTACATTCTTCGTGACAGTGTTGACACCGGCCCAGAGTCACTTGACTACCATCTTTCGCCCGACATGAACTTTATTGGGCTCGCAGGCCGCGGCGGTGGACTGGCCGAGAACATCGTGGTGAAGCGTCGCTGGGTGCACAAGATCAATCAGTCTGTGCCGCTCGACGAGGCCGCCCTGATTGAACCCCTCTCCGTGGCGTATCACGCGGTCAAGCGTTCGGGAGTAGTGGCCGGACAGACCGCCGTCGTGGGTGGCGCCGGTCCGATTGGGCAGCTCACGGCTGCAGTGCTGCACGCACTCGGCGTGAAAGTGATTATCTCGGAGCTTTCCTCGCTGCGTCGGCAGAAGGCGCTGGACGCGGGCGTTGCCGATGTGGCGCTCAATCCTGCCGAGGTCGATGTGGTTGCTGAGGTGAAGAAACTCACCGACGGCAAGGGGGCAGACGTCGCCTTCGAATGCACCTCGGTGCAGGTAGTGTTCGACACACTCATGGATGCGGTGCGGCCAACGGGCGTGATTGTGGTGGTGTCGATCTGGGGCAAACCAGCCACTTTCGACATGCACAAGCTCGTCATGCGTGAGCTTGATGTGCGCGGCACCATCGGATACGTCAACTCTCACCCAGACACCATCGCGCTGGTTGAGTCAGGAAAGATTGACCTGAAGCCGTTCATCACCGGCAAGATCGCACTCGAAGATCTGGTTGATCAGGGCTTCGACACCCTGATTCACCACAACGAGACCGCGGTAAAGATCTTGGTGTCACCAAGCGGCAAGGGCTTGGACGCCCGCTAACCCTTTCGCGGGAACAGGTGTGCAGCCCCGGCGGGAATCTTCCGCCGGGGCTGCACACCTATGATGGGAGCGGATCACGAAAGCCATGAGGCTTGAGCGCAACGGGTCGTGAGGGCAACGGGGTCGTGAGCGCAACGAGTCGTGAGTGCAACGGGAGTTGACCGCAACGAGTCAACGACCGGAACCTTCGGGCAAGAGCACCCGAAACTCCGTGCCCACGCCCACTTTGCTTGTCACGCTCATCTCGCCGCCGTGCGCACGCACGATCGCGCGAGTGATGTTCAGCCCGAGACCCACGCCAGGCACCGCGTTCTGTGTCGCCGTCGAGGCCCGGAAAAAACGAGTGAAGAGTTGCTCTTGCTCGTCGTCAGGAATGCCCATTCCCGTGTCTGCGACCCGCAGCACCACACCCTCAGACGAGCGCTCCACCCCGAGGGTGACCGAGCCGCCCTGTGGCGTGAACTTCAGCGCATTCGAAAGCAAATTATCCACTGCCTGGCCCAGCCTGCCAGCATCGCCAACATAGATCACGGGAGTAGCAGGAGCCTCGACTCGAAGATCGATCTGCTGCTGCTCAGCCTGCAAGCGAGCTGAGGTGGCCGAGCATCGGACTACCGATGCAAGGTCCATTTCGCTGCGCTCCACAGAGAAATGCCCCGATTCGACTTTCGCAGTAAACAGGAGGTCTCCAACTAATTGCAGCAGGCGCCTCGCATTGCGATCAATCACCTCAACAAAACTGAGTTGTTCTTCGGTGAGCGGATGCTCGGTGTCGCTCTGCAACAAATCGAGAAAGCCGACAATCGAACTCAGCGGAGTACGCAGCTCGTGCGAGATCATGCCCACAAACTCGTCTTTCATACGAGCAATCTCGGCGGTTCGGGTTTCATCGCTCACCACCAGGAGATACCCGATACGCGCACCACTCCCATCACGCCGTGGGGTCGCGGTGAGGCGAGCCGGGAAGGCGGAGCCGGTAGCCGGAAGCGCATCGACGTTCACATCCACCTCGGTGCCGCTGTCAACTCTGGCGAAGAGTGCGTCTACGCCTGTCGCACCCGGCGCCACCTCGTCGGCGATAGCGCTCGAAATTGCCTCTCGCGTGAAGAATCGATCAACGTGTACCTGCTCGATGGCTTCGTCTTCGGAAAGCCCAAGCAAGCGGCTCGCGCCAGAGTTCCAGGCCACCACCAGGCCCGTCTCATCAGTGGCAATCACGCCCTGTGCGGTAATCGAAGCCCACAAACTGTCGTAGGAATCGAGCAGAGCGCGATACTGCTGCTCAGACTCGGTCAAACGAGCGACCATGCGCTCATTTTCATGCAGTGCCTCCGTGCGCAACGCCACGAGCGCATTGGCTCGCTGCAATTGCAGCCGCTGCTGTCGAGAAAGCTCATTCACCACCGCAGCGACCATCGCGAACACGAGCGGAGTAATGACACCGCGCAGCCAATCAACTGCGTTGCTTGGGGGATCAGCGAAGTACGGCATCAGCATGGCGGCAGAAGTCAGGATTCCCACCATGAACACATGTCGCAGTCCGGGCGAGGCAGCCAGCCACACCGCGGGGAGCAACACGAGTGAACCAAAAAGTGAGGTGGTGCCACCGGTACCCGCCCGAAACAAGCCAAGCGCCAAGATGTCAATCATCGGAATCGCGAGCACGCGCCAGTCGAGATCATCGCACTTGTTCAAGAAGGCAGAGGCGAGGGTCGCAAGCGAAATCGCTGACACCGCCACATACACCGCAAAGGCATTCGTGACCGAGATACCGGGAGCGGTCGATACCAGCACTGTGGCCGCAAGCACCGCCAAGAGCGTGGGGAGTTGCTTCAGCAGCGGGCTCGGATCATTGATCAGCCGATACCAGCGGGCCGAGACCATAGTTGACCCGTCAGTGGGAATCATTGCGCCATCCGCAACAGCATGTCGTGCACCTGAGATCCTCGAACCGGCTTCGGCAACGCGGCATCAGCGGCTGGATATTCTGCTTCATCAAGCACCGAGCTGATCACGATGCGACACCCGGGTACCCGCTCACGCACTCGCTGCGCACACTCCGACCCAGACATTCCAGGCAAGAGCAGATCAATGACGGCAAGCGAAGGCGTGAGGGTGTCGAGTGCCTCAACCGCCGACTCGGCATCAAGGGCGGCAAAGACATCGAAGCCTTCCCGAGCGAGCAGAAACCGCAACAGCTCCAACTGGTCGGCGCTATCTTCGACCACGAGAGCAAGCGGGCGCGCAGTCATCGCACCAGCAATTCACGCACCACCACGAGCGCTACAACGACGAAGATCGCAATCAGCGCTTGCGGAATCAACTGGCGCTCGCGGCGAGCGTCGCTCTCGATCTCGCGGCTGTACCTGCGCGCCGTATGAGGCGTGTCATCGTTCATGAGACGACCCTTCCCACCTTCTCGGTCTTCACCCAAGACGCGTCTGCGCGGCGCCACTCTTTGATGTACGAATCAACAGTGATCGCGCAGAGGAGTGAACCGTATCCGAATAGATACATCATAAGCCCGGCGAAGAATCTGCCTCCGGGCAGTCGTTCGACGTACCGTGCGATCCAGGAGCCACACATCGAGACAGGCCCCCAAAGATAGAGGCAAACCAGCAACGTGAATCGCGCATGGGAGTTCAGATTCTCGCCGAACACCGATTGAGCGACCAGATCAGGCAAGTGTGGAAACAGGGCGGCAGTCATCAGCACCCACGCCCCAAGCCCCGGAAAGAGGATCGCCTCGCGCCACGACTGCCGACCGATCCTCGGATCCAATTGCACCGCAAAAACCATCAAATAGACATACACGCACACCGTGAAAATCCACATGAACTGGAACGCCAACTCGGCGACCTGACTGTGCAGAATAAGTAGCGTGATCAGTGCGGCAGACGCGAGCACCATGAACGCAGGCAACAACAGCACGCTGAACCAGACCAGCCCGAAAGAAAGGCTGCCAAGTTTATGCTCGCGGCTCGGACGAAACCAAAGGTGTTTGTAAATTGAGGTGAGTTGCACATTGCCGCGCGCCCAGCGCAGCCGCTGCTTCCACAGGCTGTCAATCGTTCGCGGTTCCTCAGCCAACACCACTGCGTGCGGCTCAAACACCATGCGACGACCCTTGATCTGCCCCTCAAACGTCGTCATCGTATCTTCAGCGAGCGTGCCCGTGGGAATGCGGCCCCCGATCGCTTCCAAATTCGCGCGCGAATGCAATTGTGCGCCACCGGCGAGGCAGGCAATAGCGCCCTGTACATTCTGTGTGCGGCGGGCACCAAGCTGCGAAATCACATATTCGATCGCGATGAATCGGGTGAGGTAATTCCGGTCGTGGCTCCCCTCAGCAATGTACGCGGTCACCGCACCCACCTGCTCGTCGGCAAGATGACGAGCGAGCTTGCGCAGCGAATCGTGCGCGAAAATCACATCGGCGTCCATGATCAGGATCGACTCTGCCCAGTCGTCGGCGAGAATGTGTGCGATGCCGTGGTTCAGCGTATGCGCCTTCCCCTCACCGCCGACAGCCCGCCTCAAATGCACCACACGACCAGGATGGGCTGCGGCACGCTCCAGCACCACCTCTGGGGTGCTGTCAGTGGAAGCATCATCGACGACGAAAATGCGCAACTGAGTCTCCGGGTAGTCGAGCGTCAATAAACGATCGATCGACGCCCCGATCACCAGACCCTCGTTCCACGCCGGAATCACCACGGCCACCGTCGGCGTATACGGGCGAGCCTGCCGGTAGTGATTGCGAAACGCGTGCAACGGCAACGCCAAGAATTGAAATGCAGCAGAAACCACCGGAGTCATGCCAAGAAACACGCACACCAGCAACACCACAATAACGACGAAGTCGAGTGTTGAGAGCTCAGCATTCATCGTGCGGCATCGATCCCATCGAGAAGTTCCACGACTCGGTCATAGCGACCAACCTCACCTGCCTCATGGCTATCTGTCGCCGCGACCAGACGCACCCCAGCAGACACTGCCGCCGACAGCGAAGCCGCCGCAGGGCAGGCCCACTTCTCGTTCACCTCAACGAGAGTGCTCGTGCTCGCAGCAACTCGCGCCCAGGCGTCCAGGCGCTCGTCGCCGAGCTGAGACTCATCGATGCCGATTTTCGGCAAGAGCGAGAAACAGTGCGCGAGTTGGTTTCCGGGGTATCGTTCCATCGTGGCGATCAGTGCGTCGACGTATCCGTCGAGCACATCTGCAAGCGACCAGCCATCGGCCATTCTGCGGCGAACCTCGCTCGGTGTGAGTGGACCGTCGGCAGCGGGATACTGATGATCGGCAATGAGGATGCACTGCACGCTTTCGGGAAGCGCCGGGATGTCTAACGATCCACCGCGATCAAGAATTTTTGCCTCGACACCGTTATATACGGTGAGTCCGGGAGGGATTTCGAGGCGCTGCACCTCGCGAACAAACTCGGGAACCCATGCGGTATCGCGCCGAACATGGTCGACAAGTCGTAGCTCGCTGAGCCCTTGCGCGTGTGCGGCAGCAACATTCTCGGCGAGCGAAGAGACCGCATCATCGGAAAAAGTCGAGTGTACGTGGGAATCACCACGGAGAATCTCGCGCATCAGTCGTCCTGGTGTGCCGCATGCTCGGAAACGAGCACTTCGGAGGGGCTGAGGAAGACATCTTCGAGAAACCGAACGGTGGCAAGCTCAGCGAAGGGCACGCGCTCAGGCAGCGGATTTCCTAAAAACAGGTCGACGACAAGCGAGGGAATGTCTACGCCGGCGGCGATGGTGAGAGGAAGGGCTCCGGGGAATCGAGGATTGACCTCGAGCAGCACCGCACGACCGGCGCGGTTGCGGCGCAACTGCACATTCGCCACTCCGGTGAGCCCGATGGCCTGGGCGATCCGAGTGGCGGCCTCTTCAAGCTCAGGATCCCGCACCGTACGACCGGCAATTGACACGCCTGAATCGACGCGTGTGCGAGTGCGTGGGACCGCCGCGATCACGCGCTGAGTGGCATCTGAGATGACATCTACTGAATACTCCTCGCCAGGCAAGAACTCCTGCACAATGAGATCTTCGTCGCTCGGAAGCGCCGCAAGGGCAGCCTGATCGGGAACAATTCTGATACCTCGGCTACCCGCCCCGCGCCGAGGTTTTGCAAACACCGGAAACTCCCACTCGACCGCGAGCGCTTCAGGGCCCGCTAACTCGGTGCGCGGCACCAGGCCCGTTGAGGCGCACTGACGCGCGAGGCTGAGTTTGTCGAGTGCGAAGTTGAGGGTGTCAGTGCAGGGAGCCGCGAGCGTCGCGGGCGAGAGTGCTTCGCGCCGGTCTGCCAGGGTGAGCAATTCAACGTCAACGGTAGAGATGATGAGGTCCAGTTGATCCGCTGCGACCATTTCTGTCAGCGCGGGCACAAAGCCTGGATCTGCGCCCGGTGGAACTAGGCGGCGCTGCGCGGCCGGGACGAGGTAGAGTCCGCTCGCCCAGCCGTCCATGTCGGCGGCGTACACCGTGAGATCGTCTCGGCGAAGGAGCGAGCGGATCACGGCGACTCCGGCGGGCCCGCCAGCTCCGGTCACGAGCACGTTGACTGCCATCAGATCCCCTTCTCAGCGAGTTGTTCTGCGTGCAGCAGGCCCGAGGTTTCACGCAGGATCTCAAGCGGTTCGACTGCGGTGCCGCCGCCAAAACGTGACCAATACCTTGCGGTCGCGGTGACGAAGTCTGGCGAGAGGTAGTCCCGAGAAGTGGTTTGGGAGCGGTAACAAGCGAGAAGTTCGAGTTTTCGTGCAAGGAAATCTTCGATTCGCACGAATCGTGTGGGCCGGAAATCGATGGTAGCTGAGGGGCTTTGATAGCAGGCGACAGTGCCGACGCGGCGAGTGGCGACGCTTGTTGCCTCGCTTACGGCGCGGTGATCCTGGTGTCGATCGTGGATGCTATGTGTGTAGACGATGGTGGGCTGCACTTCAGAGACGACCTCTTCAATGAGTCGTACGGTGCCGCCGCCGCCCGAGATTTCGGTGTCAACGAGGTCTTTGAGGAAGAGGCGGGCGCCAAGGAGTTCGGCGGCGAGCAGGGATTCGTGCTGTCGGCTGTCGGCGTTCCCACCTCGGGACCCGCGCGACATGGTGAGGATGGTGACTTCGTCGCCAGCGTTGGCGTGTGCGGCGAGCAGCCCGCCCGCTCCGATTTCTACGTCGTCTGGGTGCGCACCGATAGCGAGCACGACCTCGCCCTTGCGCGAGGCCGAGGTGCGGGCACGACGGCGGCTTTCTTCGGTGAGGCGCTGCACGGTTTCAACCATTTTGGCGTTGTCGAGGGGCTTTTGGAGAAACTCGTCGGCTTGGGCGCGGAGCGCTGAAACTGCGTGTTCAACTGAGACATGCGCGGTCATCACGACGACGCCGACGTCTGGGGTGCGGCGGCGGAGCTCGGTGAGGAGTTCTATTCCGTTGAGGCCTGGCATTTCAATGTCTGTGACGACGACGTCTGGGCGAAATGCGGAGGCGGCCTCAAGCGCTTCGACCCCATTGCTCGCAACCGCTACGTCTGCCTGCGCTCTGCGTTCGAGCAGTACCTTCACGAGTAATACAAGATCAGGGTCGTCGTCGACCACCAACACTCGGGGCGTGGTGGAGAGCGCAGTGGGGGGCATGTGGCTCCTAGTACACGAACGAATTCTCGAACGGAAACGTGGTAGTTCCAGACTTTACCGCACACTGGCGGGAAAATTCGTGGCGAAAAGGGCCTGAGGTTCGTGTGACTTCTTGTGTGGAAGTTTCTGCCCGAACACCTGAGCGGAACGACTAGGCGGTTGCGGAACCGGTGCTGCCGTGGATCAGCTGCACATGCATTTGAGTGAGCACCTCGATCCAGTTGCGGATCGATACTACTCTGCCCTTGTGCAGGGTTTCGATGAGGAGTCGGGCGCGGCGCTGGGCATCATCTGGGTCGGGATGCTCGATGGAAATAGTGGGCTGTGTGGTGAGCAGATCGAGCTGTGATTTGCGGAAGGCAACTTCGGTTTCGAGCGTGCGTAGGGCAGTGTGCGGCGCGAACGCTGCTGCGGCGAGCATGCGCAGTGAAAACGTGGTCTTTTCAATCCGCGGGGTGGGAGTGTATGGCTCTTCGAACCAGTTGCGAAGTTCAAGTTCACCACTTGATGAAATGCGAAGTCGTCGCGCGTCGGGGTAATCGGTGGTTTCGTCAACGTCGCTATAGATCATGCCTTCATCGAGCATCTCGGTGAGGCGCTTGAGGATCACGGTCACATCGGGCGAATTGATTGCGAGCGGTCCCTCGATATCGAGCAGCAGCATCAGATCGCGGATCCTCGGCGTGTACATCTCTACGAGCAAGAGGATTAACGCGGTGAGCTGATTCATGTACGCATCCACCCTTTGCTTTCCGTATTTCTTATACCAACGTAACAAATATAAGTGTCGCTATTTGCCCGCAGCGGAACGTTGTTCGATTGCCGAAGGAGGTGGGCCGTCGCCGCTCTCGGGAAGTGGGGCGGCGACAGCCCGGCGCCAACGGCGCATCGACAGGGCCCGGAGCAAGGCGGAAACCACGCGCTCCGGCGATGCCGTGCCGGTCGTCCCGCTCGCCTTGCTTGGGGGATAGGCGAATGGAACACCACAGAGCGTAGGGTTCGCTCGGGGTCAGCACCAGGGCGGCTCATTCTTTGCGTGGCAGAAATTGAGTCCTTGCGTGTTGCGCTGTGGTGGTTCAGAGGCCAGGCGATGAGTGTGCGTTCTGCCGGCAACGGGGCGAGGTGAGTGCGAGACGTACGCCCGAGTGGCGAGGGCTTTCGGCGGCAGCGGCATGTCTCAAATCGGGATTGGCAAGGCTCGATCGCGCAGCGGCACGGAAACGGTGCGCAATCACCGCTGAAGCAGCCGATCCACGCACTTAATTCAGACACATGTGCACGCTCGCGGCGGTGATCCACTCTGAAGATACCTGCAACAGATTTCGCACAAGCCGGTGTTGCCTATCGTGAGACACATCTTGGCTGCGCCAGGTCTGCCGTCATCGCCGCAACCCCTCGGAGCGGCACCTCGCCGGACGTCCGAGGCAAGGGCCCAGCGCGCCGTGCACCCCACGGCAACGGACGAATGCGGAGACAACTTTGGAACGGCGAAAGCGGCCGCTTGCGGCACGAATCGGACTCACCGTAGTCGCGATCTTTACTGGATGGCATATCTTTGCCTCATTCTTGTGGATCTCGCCACCCAGCGAACTGAGAACCATCGTGCCAGGAAACCTGCTTTCCGAATACATGCTGCCCTGGTACGGCCAAAGCTGGAGCGTGTTCGCCCCAGCCCCAATCAACGGCGACTACCTCCTGAAAGTCAGAGCACACGTCGAACGCGACGGAGAACTCGAACTGACCGACTGGGTCGACGCCACCGCCGCAGAACTCTCACTCGCCCGCTACAACCTCTTCCCACCGCGCGCCGCCGGGCTCTCCTCACAGCTCGCTTCGAACTTCAAAGGCGCATACGCCGAGCTCAACGAAGCCCAGCAAGACATTGTGAAACTCGGGTACTACAAGGGCGATGACTGGCTCGGCAGAATGCAAGCAACGCTCGATGAAGCAGGCGACAACCCGAACGACGTCGCAAGCTATATCGCCCAGGAACGCTACGCCTCCGCCTATGCCGCGCAGGTCGCTCAGGCGGCATTCGGTGACTCAGTTGTCACCATCCAGTTTCAGGTGAGTAGGCAGAATGTGATCCCCTTCGCCCAGCGTCACGACCCCGACGCAGAGCGCCCTCCCGAGCAAATCGTAGAGACCGGCTGGCGAGGCGTGCTCGCACTCGAAGACCAATCGCAAGAAGTATTCGCCCGCACCTTCACCGACGCGATGAGGAGGTCAGGACAGTGAGCATCATCGAACGACCCCACACCGAGAACGACGCCGCCTCGGAACCCACACCACCCGCAACCCACAGGGCCGGAGTTGGGCAGGCAAGCAGCATCTTCCTCAAAGGAATCTGGCAAGCCACCATCGCCACCATCAACAAGATCTTCGGGTTCGTTGAAAGCTGGGCGCTTGACGCCAAACACGCCCTCTACGGCACCGCAGTCGTGCGAATTCTGCTCGGAGTGACCCTGCTCGGCAGTGCGCTCTCAGAATTCAGCACCCGCAGCTACACCTGGGGGCCAGGCGCGGCATGGACCGGGCAGCTGCAATATCCATCCAGCAGCTTTTCGACCATGTGGCCCTTCACCCTGATCCGCGAAGCAGCCCGCACCGAAGTCGGCATCACCGTAGTGCTGCTCGCCCTCATCGCCTGCTCACTGCTGTTCATTGTCGGTTACCGAACACGACTCGTGATGATCCCACTCTTCGTGCTCTGGGTTGGATTCGTGAACATCAACCTCTACGTACAAAATCAAAGCGACAACCTCACCCGAATCGTATTCATCGCTCTGATCTTCAGCGCACTCTCTGAACGCTGGTCACTGGACGCCGCACGACGAGCACGCACCGCCCACCTGAACACAGGGCCAGTGCGACGACTCTGGAACTTTCAGCCAGTGCTCCCCGAATGGATGAGCACCCTCGCCCACAACTCCGCCGTCGTTGTGATCGGCGTGCAAATCTGTTTTGTCTACGCCTCGGGCGGGCTGTTCAAAGCCGGCGGAGAACCCTGGCAAGCAGGCATCGCCGTCTACGCTCCACTGCAAACGATGGAATTTGGCACCTGGCCAGTCCTCAGCGACATCGTCACCTTCTGGGGGCCAGCCGTCGCAGTCGGCACCATCGGCACAGTGCTCGTGCAGACCGCGTTTCCCATGATGTTGCTGCATCGCTTCACCCGAGTGCTCGCGCTCATCGTCATCATGGGCTTCCACGCAGCGATCGGCCTGCTCATGGGACTGCCCTGGTTCTCCCTCGGCATGATCGCACTCGACGCGATCTTCATCAGTGACCGCACCTGGAGTGGACTTGAACGCCGCTGGCGGCGAGCCCGTGCCGGAACCGCACCAGACCCCTCCATTGCATGAACTGATCAATGTCTGCGCCGAATGACCACAACGTCGCAGGTGGAACTCCGCGACGCACCCAGAAACTGGGTCATGATTCTTTCTACAGTGCAGCCACTCGCTGGGTCGTGAGTTTTGACACTCACCTTGGGAGGGATACCCGAGCCGGCGTCGTGGCCGTCACGTGACAGACCAGATAAGGATGGCGGGGAACATGAACACCTTAAAACAACCCAGGGCTGCAGTGCTGCAGCGCATGGTGAAAATGCTCGAGCTCGGGCACGACATTGACCTTGTTGCAAAACGAGGCAATGGCCTCAGCACGATGCTGAAACGACTCGCCTTGGAACTCGAAGAACGTGAATGGCGAGTCGTGCGCATCAAAGGGGTGCTGTCACTGCGCCCACACGCGCTCGCCGCATTGCACGCAGCCGAAATCGGAGTCAGCGCCGACGGTCGCGCTACGGGGATCGCCGGTGTGGTGCACTCGCTCAGATCATTGGCTGCGGTGGGGCCACTCGCGTTGCTCGTAGATGACTGGCACGATCTTGACGAAGTCTCGTGGGGTGTCATCGAAACGGTGAAAGCTCGTGCGTCAATTTCTGTCGTGGTGGGTCGTCGACCGACCGATATGTTTATGCAAACTCCGACCGGACTTGAAGGTTCGTCGGCGAGGTCAAGCTTCGTGGTGCAACTGCACCCGATGGGTTTCTCAGAGATGACCCACGCGGTCGAGGAACGCCTGGGCGGCACCATGGACTACGCCTCGGCAAGCAGATTGTTCGTATACAGCGGAGGCGTACCAGCCCTGGTGTTCGGCGTGCTCGAAGGCTTGCGGTTGGCCGGACGGGTGAGCAATCGCTCAGGGGCGTGGGAGTTGCAGCCGCAGCTGTGGCATTCCAGCCTGAGCGGCGTCGTGGCGAGCATGCTTGAGGGGATTAGCGAAGAGGATCGCGACGCGCTGATGGTGCTGAGCGTAGAACGCAGTATTGAGTTGTCGGCGGCTGAGGAACTCGTAGGAGTTGCCCGACTGAGTAGGCTCGCGAAAGCCGGATTCATGGCCTTCTACGACATCGAAGGGGAGTCTTGGGCGGGAGTCTCGCCACCGATCCTCGTTGACTATTTCTTTGAGCGACGCAACGAGAAACACTTGCGCGGGGTGGCAGACATCAATGCTTCTCTTGTTTCTCCGGGGCTGGGGCGAACTCTCAACGATGACGGGATTGCGTTCATCAGTCATGGCGAGAACGACGCGACCTTCCTCCGGGTGCTCGGAGAGCAAGTAGAGCGAAAGATCGCTCGCAGGCGAGCCCTGTGGGAGGCGGAACCGACTCCATTGCACGCGGCAGCGCTCGTGAAGGATCTCTCCAAGCTCCCCGGCACTGAGCCGGAAATCGCCGAGATCCTGGGCACAGATTTTGCCGGCCCGAAAGAAGAGTTCGCGCTCGCGATTGTGGCCTATTGCAAGATTCGGCTCGATATTGCCGAGGGAAAGACTGCCTTGAACGCGCTTGAAGCCGCGACCGGTGCGCACTCCCAACTCACAGAAGTCGGTGCGCAATTCGTGCGGTTGACCGCCTCGCTTGAGTGCGGCGGTGCACGCCAGGAACGAGACTTGCACGATGAGAGTTCAGACTTTGCGCCACTGATGCAGACCCGTTTGATGCTGAGCGAGCGGTTCTTGGGAGAGGTGTGGTACGGCCACATCGCGCATGCTCGGACCCTCAGCGAGAAAATCTCGCGAGTGAACGCTGCCGAGAGTAGCAACTACGCGATCACGAGTGCCCTGCTGCTCTGCTTCGAAGGCGACCTCATCGTGGCAGAGGAACAAGCTCGGAGATCCATCGACACGGCCCAAGCGCGACTCGATCTCGATGCCCTACACACCGCCTACTACGTGCTCATCTTGGTGTTGACGCTGCGGGGTCGCTATCAAGAGATACCGGTGCTGTTCTGTGGGATCAGCGCGCTCAGCAGTTTGCGCACCTATCAGGCGCAATCACACGCAGACTCACTGAATCTTGTTGCGCTTGCGTTTGTGCGGTCGGGTGAACTCGAACAGGCGATCGCCGTGGCAGAACGAGCAAGACGGGTGGACTTTCTCTCGCCAGATCGTCCCGGTCTGGGGCAAGTTCTTCTCGAAACGCAACTCACCATCGCGCGCGGTGAGGCAGAGCGCGGAGAACTTCTTTGGAACACCGCACAGTCAGGGTGGGCCGAAGGGCGCCGCGTCGCGGCCGTGCTCCACGGCCTAGCCGCGATCGAAATTTCGCCCGATGCTGAGAGATTCGAGCAGCTTGAATCGTGGCTGATCGAGGTGGACAGTCCGCTGCTGCATACCCAATTTGACCTCGCCGTTGCGATTCGCGAGGAAGACCCGCACGCTATTGCCGCAGTGGCCGAGCGGCTCGCGAATAACGGTGAAGATGGAAATGCATTGCGTGCGTGGCGGCGAGCGGCTGAAATCGCTGAGACGGCGGGGAATCGTGAGCTTCGAGACAGTCTGCTGGCGCGCTATGAAGCCTGCCGTGCTGCACTCGGGCCGGTGGCGGTTGATGAACGAAGGTTCTCACAGAATTATCTCCGCCTTACCTCGCGTGAAGCCGAGATCGTCTCGGCAGTGGTCTCAGGATTGAACAACAGTGAGGTCGCACACAAGCTCGGCATGAGTATCCGCACGGTCGAGAGTCACCTCAACCGGATTCTGCGCAAGGCTGAGGCGGAACAACGAAGCGATCTCGCGGGGTTCGTCCCCGTATTGCAGGGGCGTCGGAACGGTCGTCGGCACCTCGAAAGTGACGAGGAAATGCCTCGGGAAGAAATTTCCATTCGCGCGTAATGGCTGAGCGGAGTCTGAGTCTCTCTAAGTGAGGGCAGCCGCAGGCCTGCACGCTTGTCTGCGGCTCCGCTCGAAAGTGCTTCGTTTCGAGGCGCTATCCATTCGAACGAATATGAGGAGAAGCATGAGTTCAGCTTTTCGGGCAAAACGCCCACAGTCTGAGGCGCCGTCGCGCGTCGGGCGCCGCCTCGCGGCCTCCGGCGTTGTCGCCTCTGTAGTCGCAGCGAGCCTGATTGGTGGCGGTGCAGCGGCCCATGCCGCACCGATCGAGGGTGAGTTCAGCGGTCACGTACGTGCCTATGGTGCCTTCGCGGCTGCCGACCTTGGCGGTAGCATCCTCGGATCGCTCATCAATGCTCGTGCCAATATCGCTGAGTCGATCTCGGTTGCCGATAGCCAGGGCCTTGCCCACTACGGACAGCTCGGTGCATTCGACTTCGGTATTCCCAAGAGTGTGATCGACGATCCTGACGCACGTTCATACGCGCGCGCGACGCCGCTCGGCATTGGCGCACTGGGCATTCCAGTGCAGCCAATCAAGGCGGAATCATTCTCACGCACCAACACCGAGGGTGGCACCGCTGTTCAGGATTTCGGCAGTGTGAATCTCGCTCCGCTGGCGAAGATTGACGCGCTGACCGGAACCGCATTCAGCTCGTGGGATCCAGTGGTGAGCAGTGGCACCGGCAAGCTCGCAAGTGTGGATCAGACCACGCTCGATCTTGAGGTGCTTACTCAGCTGCCGCTGCTGCCATCAATCCTGCAGCCGATGCTGCCACTTGCTGGCGCCAAGCTCGGGAAGACCGCGGGATCGGTGGATCTGGTTTCTGACGCAGCATGCGTCGGTGGAACCGCTGTCGCCGCAACTTCGAAGTGGCAGTTCGGTGAGGCGAATGTGCTCGGCAAGACGCTTCGCGTCTCGTGGGGTGCGGGCGCAAACCCAGATCAGTGGCCAGAGATGACCGCGCTCGTGAACGGTCAGCCTGGCGGTGCGAAGCTCGTCGTGACTGAAATGCCAGACATGACTGTGTCTGTCATCGGTGGAGCCGCAAGCATCACCTTGCAGCCTGGCATCAGCATCGAGCTGGATCAGATCCTGCCTACGGCGCTCAAGGCGATCCTGACGGGTGAAATCTCCTACGGTGGTATCACCAACAAGGTTGAAGCTCAGAACGGCACCCACGCCTCGGGCACGATGAACGGACTTACGCTTGACGCTTCGGTGCTGAGCATTCCGTTTATCGGTGCACTCGGCAACATGGAGTTCGGTGTCATGAAGACCGACGTCGCCGCAAACATCGCAGAGGGCGGCATTTCTTGCGAGCCTGAGAGCAATGTGAACGCTTCGGCTTCGGCTTCGGCTTCGGCGAAGGCTGATAGCAAGGCGAATGCTGCGGCTCAGGCTGCGGCTGAGGCTGCTGCTGACGCCAACGGCAATGACGTTGCAAGCGCTGCAAGCGACGCAAGTGCTGAGGCTGCGGCGCAGGCTGCTGCGAAGACT
>WPCI01060407.1_pt1 | contig 110399 bp, 111 predicted proteins | sample 5399871 | NCBI WGS metagenome assembly WPCI01 (sample SAMN12869469, study PRJNA574797) | sludge metagenome | isolation source: wastewater treatment of pH7 | place: China:Beijing | collected 2019-05-20
ATTAGTTCACTTACCTTGCCTATACTAAAGGGACTGAAATCGGATAAAAAGAAGGCTTGAGCCGTATGATGGGAAACTGTCACGTACGGTTCTGAGGGGAGTTGGGGGCAGCGATGCCCCCCGCTTACCCGACTAAATAAGCTGTTCAATGGATTCCCATAGAAAACTATGGTGAGATGAAATGTTTAATTTTGCAGCACTTCAAACTCTTAGCTAGATGGCTATGTATCGGTACCCCACAATAAAAAGGCAGGGACATATCAAATATGTCCCTGCCTTTGATTTTAGAGACATGTTTCCTAACAGTTGATTTTGTTAACGAAAGTCGACTTCAAATCCATATTTTGTGTGAAATAAAAGCATATAATAAAAGTATGAGGTGATGATGTGAAGGAGATAAACATTCATAAAGTAATTGCTGATAAGAGAAAAGAAAAGGGAATTACGCAGGAAGAGTTAGCGGCGTATATCGGTATTACGAAGGCGTCTGTTTCCAAATGGGAGACGGGGCAGAGTTATCCGGATATTACATTTTTACCACTGTTAGCATCGTACTTTAATATAAGTATAGATGAACTAATCAGTTATACACCGCAAATGGAACAGGAAGATATTAAAGATTTATACCATAGACTAGCGGAAGCTTTTAGTGAAAAACCATTTGATGAAGTAATGATAGAGTGCAGGAAAATCATAAAAAAATATTATTCTTGTTTTCCATTATTAATTCAAATAGGAATACTTTTTATTAATCATCACATGTTAACGGAGGACACGGATAGAAGAATTGAAATTTTAGAAGAAGCAATGAATCTCTTTAGCAGGGTGCAGGAAGAAAGTGATGATGTTTCTCTTGTGAAAGAGGCGGTATCGTTTCAAGCAACTTGCTATCTTATACTCAATAAACCAAATGAAGTATTGCAATTGCTTGGCGGAACGATACGTCCTAACGTTCCAGAAGAGGATTTAATTGCCCAAGCATATCAAATACTTGGAAATGCTGAAAAGGCAAATGAAATAATGCAAATTAGCATGTATCAACATTTAATACAACTCGTTGCGACAATACCGAATTATGTAGTAGTAAATGCCTCAAGCGTTGAAAAAGTAGAGGTGATTTTGAATAGAGCTTTTATGTTAATAGATATATATGAAATAGAAACATTACATCCTAATATGACTTTAAAAGTATACTATGCTGCTGCGCAAGTATATTGTATGCAAGGCAATTTTGAAAGAGCCTTAAAAATGTTACGGAAATATGTAGCAGTTTGTGCGGCGAGCTTTACAGTAAATAGTCTACATTTACATGGAGATTCCTATTTTGATGCGATTGATGGATGGTTTGCAGAGTTTCCGCTCGGTGCTAAAACAGTTAGAAATGAAGAGATTATAAAGCGAAGTATGTTACAAAGTATTGCAGAGAATCCAGTTTTTGCTCCAATGAAAGATGTAAGAGAGTATAAAAATATAATAACGAGTTTGAAATTTAAATTGGATATAAAAGAATAGGGGGACAAAATGATGACTTTTGATGAATATGAAGTAGCGATCAATAGTGAGTTTACTTTGCAAGGTACACTCACTAAACCGAAAGCTGACGGGAAGTATGCGGCTGTTGTCATTATCGCAGGATCTGGAGAAATTGACCGTGATGGAACAATCGTACCGCTAAAGCTTGAGGCGAACATATATAAAGATTTAGCGCATGTAATGGCGAGACTTGGGGTAGTGACGCTCCGCTTTGATAAGCGCGGAGTAGGAAAGAGTGACGGAGAATTTCTAAAGACTGGAATGTGGGATTTAGTTAGTGATATAGAGTCTACGATTACGTATTTAAAAGAACAACCATTTGTTAATCCGGAAAATATCATTTTAGCTGGTCATAGTGAAGGTTGTATGTTAGCAACTGTAGTAAACGCAAGAACACCAGTAAATGGACTCATCCTTCTTACAGGAGCTGCGGAATCGTTAGAAGAAGCTACGAAAAGACAAAGAGAGATTGCTTATAAAGAATTAAAAGAACAAAAAGGAATAAAGGGAAAACTAATGCGCCTTCTCAATGTGGAGAAACGTGGAGAAAAGCAGATGGAAAAAATAAAAGAGAAAATGATGAATACAGAAAAAGATACGATTAAAGTTGGTTTTAAACCGATGAATGCAAAATGGTTTAGAGAGCATTTTCAGCATGACATTTATAAAGACTTACAACAAGTAACATGTCCAGTGCTAGCTATCGCTGGTGATAAAGATATTCAGGCTGACCCTGAAAGAGCTAAGCGGATCAGTGATTATGTGAAAGGTGATTCTGAAGTATATGTAATAAAAAATATGGATCATAGTTTGAAAGTTTTTGAAGGTGAGTTTAAAGCATTAGATTTTAAAAAGAATTATGAAGAAGGGGCAAGAAAGCCACTTCATCCAGAGCTGGAAGAAATAATTATAAATTGGCTGGAATCATATTTTATCCCCGGTAGTAGGACTCTTACATCAAAATTAGGTGAATATGAGGAAGATGGAAGGGAGAGTAACTGCCTGTAAAAGACAAACTGGTGTGGGGGAATGGTAGGTGTAAGTACTTCTGTAGTTTCAAACATATTCCCCTGAGTGTAGGTTCTATAAATACCCTATAAATAATCCAGGCTATTTAATATTAGGAGGAAGCCAACTATACACATAATCCATGATAGGGCTGATCCTGTACTATTAGCAATTTTCATTCGAAGCCTCTCGAGAGGTTTTTGCATCCACCGACCAAATAGGAGATAGAAGAGAAACAGCAGGAGAGAGGGCAGTACCATGATCAAGTTGTATCCCGCTAAAATAGAAGACCATTGTATCAAGGATAGATTAGAAGTAGTAAGTATGCCAATTGCTGCAAAATAAGGAAATGCAGTACCCACTTCAATTAATGTAGTAGTGAATCCTAGCGCGATCATTGAAAAAATGCTTTTTGATTTTGGTGAGGGGATCTCTGAATTTTTCTTTGGTGGAATATAAAAGCTTACGATGAATAATATGACGCCAATAATAAATAACAACCAGCTTACGATTCGATTTTGAAATAAGCCAGAAATAAATTTAAACAAAAAATCTAATCCTAACATGAGTGAAACGCCAACAGCAAAATAAAATCCTGCTACCGTCAATAAATAAACGAATAAACGTTTCGTGAGACGCTCTTTATCTGTTAAAAGTAGATATATTGTTACTCCTATTGTAGTAGGGCTTAGCGTGTCTAATATAGCTAATCCGCCTATTAGGAGAAGTTGCTCTGTACCCATTGTGCTTTCCTCCTTATTCCGGCTCAGGATTATTTTTTTTAGTCATAAAAATGGCATATGCCTCGTTCATAAACTGAAGCACATCTTGATCGATTGGATATAAACTAAGTTTCTCTGATTGTTCGGGAGCCATCCTTATCTCCCAAAGCTTATTTAGAAATTCATCCTCACCTTCAAATTCTTCTAAGCGTTTTTCCTCCATTCGTCTTATGATATTTTGAACTTTCGTTGCTTTTGGGCCATCCTTCATATAACGCTTTAACTGGCCGATGAGAGCAATCCATTCGAGTGAATCAGAACAGTCACTTGCCATTTTAGGAACCTTTTCCAATAGTTTTATTTCTTTTTCTTTAAATACAGATTCGCGATAATACTGTTGTATTTCTTTATCTTTGCTGGATAATTGCATGATTTTTTGAATCGCGATCCAGCTTTCTTCTCCCTCTAACGCAATTCCATTTATCATTTCTCGTAAGGATAATTCTATTTTCTTTAAATTTTTCTGCTCATTTATTACATAAGATAATTGGCTCTTTAAACTATCCGACCAATCCCACTCATTGAAGTCGAGCATATGTTTAATCTCTTGTAACGGAAATCCAACCTTTTTTAAAAATTGAACTTGCTGAAGTTTTTTTATTTCTTCATTTGTATATAAACGATGGCCACCCTCTGTTTTGGATGCTGGTTTTAATAATCCGATTTTATCGTAATAACGCAGTGTTCTTACTGTAACGCCTGTCAGTTCTGCAACTTTATTAATGTGTATCAACTGATAAACCTACCTTTCTATACGTTAAGGTTTTATCTTTAACGATTATTTTCTTATTTCACATCTATTCTTCTTTACTAAAAAGATTTTTAAGTAAGTAGCCTGCTCCTAATCCAATTAGCACACTAGGAAATGCATAATCTAATGTCAGTCCGATACCTGCACCTATAATGACACATCCATAAATAATAATATCGCCCTGTTTCATATGAAAACCTCCTATTTTTCTAATTTCTTTTATGAAATTGCTAAATAGTAGCTACTTAACAGTATATAAAATGACCCAACGTCAACTTCAAGTGTTTTTGATTATTATTAATACATTTATATAAACCTTTAAAGCGCCCTCTAACGGAAGATTTAATTTCAAAATATTTTGCGGGCTTATCGTTCCAAAATATTTATACTAAAATATATAATACGGGGGTGTGGTTAATGGGTAGAAAGATTAGTTTTAATAAAGAGCAAGCTTTAAATAAAGCTATGTATTTATTTTGGGAGAAAGGTCATAAGCCGAGCTACTCTCTACGATAGTTTTTGAGGTAAGGATGAACTATTTAAACTAGCTGTGGAACATTATAAAAACTTTGGTGCCTTAGCATACAAAATTCACGTATTGTTCTTGCTATCCTGAGGTGAAATGGGAGGGAATGTCTTTTGAGAAGCATGCCTGTAAAGTTATTTTTTAAATCAATCCTATTTTTTTTCTTATGCGGTATTGTTGTTTATTCTATATTTCAGATTATGTTTGTCTGGAGTGCTTCGACAGGATTAGGAAGGGATGATATAGTCGGATTTTCTGATAATAAGTATGTAATTGGTCGTCCACCTGTTAGCTATAATTTATATAAAAAAGATAGTGGGGAAACTATATTAGATAATGTTATTGGTTATAAAAAAGGAAAAACGAAAAGCTATGTTCGGAATGAAATCGAATTTGTAGTGATAAATGAGATAAAGGGTAGCTATGAATTGTATAAAATAGAAAAGGCTTCAGAAAAGGATATAGAACGGCTGAAAGAAATGCAGAAATTAGAATGAAAGAGACTATTTGAAGGATAAAAATGCTATTGGGTTGAAATAAAATTTAATAAAATACTAACTTCAGAATTTTTCATTTTTAACAAATTTAATTGGAATTTTACAAATGCACACATGTTATTGTTAAATCTGAAAAATGGTTTAGACTGATAACTGAGTTTTATTTCATGAAAAAAGTCAGCATAAAAATAAAGCATTAGGAGTTCAGTCCCATGTCTATCAAACTAATTAAAGTTTCTTTTCAGAGATAGAAAGGAAATGAAATCATGGAAAAATCAATAAAAAGTGAATTAATTGGAATGTTTATCTTTAATGAAACTTTACATACATATGAACAAAACGAAGGAAAAGTACATTGGGAATTGGATGTTAGAAATGAGCGTGTACATGTACATGAAATGATGAAAAGAGCAGAAAAGCTTTATACATGTTTAGAAGAATTTGATAAAAAAGCTAAGCTTGGTATAGCGGAAGAATTAATAGAGTATAAAAATGATTTTTGGCCTGAATATGATGAGAATGATGAACATTTAGATTGGGATGCTGTAGATGCAGGGGAATATGATATGACGAAAGAAACACTTGAGCAATCTATTACTCTTATGGACATTGTAATGAGAGAAAATGATATATATTGCGAATACAATGATGGAGGTGTATTTGGTGGCCATAGAATCCATGCTTCTTTTGACAATGAGTACAATTTATTAGCTGCAGAGATTTAGCTTTGAGAGATGCAAGTGAAAAGGATTGATTACTATAATCAATCCTTTTTTTCATTATTATAAGATAACGGTGAAATAATAGGGAGAAAGTTTCATAGTTTTAATACGGTCCCCACTCAATATTCACGCCAACAATAAGAAAAATAAGTCCAATAATAAACCAAATGAATGCAAGTGGAGCCATAAATCGAATCCATTTTCCATAAGAAATACCACTCGCTGCGAGAACGCCCATTAAAACACCGGAAGTTGGATTGAGGCAGTTCACTACACCTTCGCCGAGCATAACAGCTTGTACTGTAACTTGGCGTGTAATGTGCATGAAATCAGCTAACGGAGCTAATATCGGAATGAAAATAACAGATTCACCTGTACCGGATGAAATAAGGAAATGTAATGCGGCACTACTTACATACATACCGATAACGCCAAATACCGGGCTTTGTCCTTCGAGAGACTGTGCGAGTTGGTTAACGATTGTATCAAGTAATTTTCCTTGTTCTAAAATGACTGAAATACAACGAGCCATTCCGACGATCAAAGCACCGTATATGAGATTTTGGCAGCCTGCTAGAAAAGTAGAAGCGATATTGTTTGCTTTCATACCACCTATTATTCCTGCTGTAATTGCGATGAAAATAAAAGTAGCGGTCATTTCTGCGTCTGTCCAATGTAGACGAAAAGCGCCTATTAAAAATACAATTAAGGAAAAAGCTGAAACGAGTAAAATCAATTTGTGACGTATTGTCCAAGGAACTTCAGTTTTCTCTATTTCTTTCTCACTTGAAAGAGCATTACTTGGAAACCAGTTGTCGCCGAGTATGCTTCCTTTATTCGATTTCTTTAAGCGTTTTATATACCAATTAATATATAAAATGGTAGCGAGTAAAAAAGATATATAGATTGCTGTCCGTAAACCAATTCCCGAAAACATAGGAAGTTCTGCGATTTTTTGCGAAATGCCTAAAGGTGAGGGCGATAAAATAGTAGCATTAAAACCAGCATAAGTGCCTAAATAAATAATTGCTACGCCAACGATAGCGTCCCATTTTAATGTGCGTGCCACGATGATGCCGATAGGGATAAAGCCGATAACTGAGTTAACGATAATGCCAGTCGTTCCGAGAATGGAAAAGAGTGCGGCGACAATACATATGAAAAGTAATTGCTGATTACGAAATTTGTTAATAACATGATAGATTAAACCGTCAAGAGCACCTGTTTTTTCAAGAATTGCAATGGCACCGCCTGTAAATAAAATTAAGAAGATGATCGGAGCAGCAAGTGTCATTCCTTTTTCAATAGCAGTAAAAAAAGAAACAAACCCTACTGGCGATTGCGGAACAGAATGATAACTTCCTGGTATTGTCGTTGTAACAGTACCGTTTGTAACTCTTTTAAATTCTCCTGCAGGAACGAAATACGTAGCTATTGCACAAAGTAAGGCAATAAAAAATAGTAGTACGTACGCGTCAGGCATTTTAAACTTTCGTTTACTAGGCTGTTTTTTTACTTCAGTTTGTAATTGCATAAAACCCCTCCTTTTTTCACTTGGTTAATTTTTAATATTCTGAAATTTATCTGTAAAAAGATTATAATAAAGGTGGCTTCTTAAGGCAATAGTTTTTCTGTTCTTTTCCCGCACATACCAATTATTGCAACATTAGACAGGGAAACGAAAATAATCCAAGAATATGTTAAATAGAAAGTAAAAAGAAAAGAGGGAAAAAGATGTGGAAAACTACGGATCTATGTGATGAGTTTGAAAATGAATTACAAATATGTCGCCAGTCTTTTCGGTCTTTTGGGAAGAAAGAACAATTCCACGGGAAAATTGCAACGGTAAAAGTGAAGGATGATAATGTACTAGTGAAGGAAGGATTGCAAACATTACCAGAAGGAACGGTATTAGTTGTTGACGGTGGAGCCTCTACGAATTGTGCGTTACTCGGTGATAATTTGGCAGCTATTGCGGAGGAAAGAAAGCTGGCAGGAATTATTGTGAATGGATATGTTCGTGATTCTAGTGAACTAAAGAATATTAATATAGGTATTTTAGCGTTAGGGACGATGCCAAATAGAAGTGTAAAAGAAGGGAAAGGAGAACGAAATATTTCATTGCAATTTGGACAAGTAGAATGGAAGCCGGATGAATATGTGTATGTGGATGAAGATGGCGTCATTATTAGTGAAAAGAGTTTGCATCGTTAAAGGTTAGTAAGTTACTATTCTTAGAAAATAAATCCGATAAAGCATGGACAAAATTCTTTGTCAATAGTAAAATAATACAGAAATTTAAAATTAACAGAATGTATAGGTTTATCGTTTTACGATAACTTAAATGGAAGTAAGTTGTGCCTAGAAAAGTGAATGTTATCACAATGATACGTTCATGAACAAAATTATTTTTCCTATACAAATATAGCCGCGAATGATGCGGGTAGGAGGTGTTGCACAGTTTGTTCGACACTTACAAAAAAAGAGTGTCAATTGCACGCCCTTGAAGGGCCTTTTTTTGTGTGAATAGTAGTAAGGGAGGAAATTTTGGGATGGCAATGTTAAAAAAATGGCTGCTTACGTCGTTAATGGCCGTTACACTTGTATTTGTTTCTTTTGCGAATACAGTACATATTACGTTTGCTGAAGGAAATACAGCAAAACTTGCAATTATTGGTGAATCACAAAAGGGCATTATGTTATGTCCGAAAGAAGAGCAAATTAAAGATGGGGAAACAGCTTTAAGCTTGCTACAAAAAGTCATGGGGGACAAAGTAGAAGCTGAAACGATGTCGTTTGGAACGTATGTAAAAGGCATTGATGGCTTAATGGCCGGGGCTACAAGCGGCTGGCTATATGATGTAAATGATCAATCTGCAGAAGTTGGAGCGGATAGTTATAAATTAAAATCTGGAGATGTTGTTGTTTTCCGATTTGTTTCAGATTGGAACAATATGAGTCAAGAAACATTACAACAAACATTAGATAAATTTGGTACTTGTAAAACTGTAGAAGAACCAAAAACAGATGATCCAAAACAAGAAAAACCAGAAGAACCAAAGACGGATGATCCAAAGCAAGAGAAACCAGAAGAACCAAAGACGGATGATCCAAAACAAGAAAAGCCAGAAGAACCGAAGACGGATGATCCAAAACAAGAAAAACCAGAACAACCAAAGCAAGAGAACATTCAAGTTCCAGCAGCACAAGTAAATGACGCGATCTCTAAAACATCTGAAAAGATGTTACAAGATGGAATTGAAAGTGATTGGGTAGCGCTAGGTCTTTCTCGTTCTGGAAAGGATATACCAATCGAGGCGAAATTAAATTATGTTAAGGCTGTAACTGAAAAGGTAGAAAAGCGCGTTAATCGTTTTTCAGCGACAGATTTAGCTAGAACAATTATTATGATGAATGCAATGAATGCAGACCCAAAAATGGTAGGCGAACATAATTTAGTTCAAAAATTGTACGAATCAGATAAAGTGAATTCTGTTACAGGTTATACATTTGCTTTACTTGCATTTGATACGAAAAAATATGAAATTCCAGTAGATTCAAAATGGAATCGAGTTGCTTTAGTAGATGCACTTTTAAACGCGCAGCATACGGATGGCGGCTGGACTTATGATAGTGCAAGCAGTAAAGACAGCGCGAGTAGCGTTGATGTAACAGGTATGGTTTTATCAGCATTAGCTCCTTATCAAGACCGTGAAGATGTGAAACCAGCTGTGCAAAAGGCTGTCGCATACTTATATAATGAACAACTAGAAAATGGTGGTTTTTCTGCTGATGGACAAGAAAATTCTAATAGTGTTGCGCAAGCAATTATTGGATTATCACTTGTGAAAGATGTAGATCAAAACCGTCTACATAAGGCGATGCAAAATCTATTGTCATATCAACTTCCAAATGGTGAATTTAAATGGTTACCAGGCGATCAAAACGGTAGCGGAATGGCAACAGAGCAAGCGTTATTAGCTTTACTTCAGTTTAAAGATCTTGGAAAATCGATTTATGACTGGTCAACGGAATCTGTTACTGAAATTAATCCAAAACCAAATGTAGATTCAGAAAATGTTGTGGTGGAAAAAGAAGTTACTGAACAACCAGAAGAACAAAAACAAGTGCAACAAGAAACAAAAGATGACACTTTAAAAGTTGTTGTGGATAACGAACCGGTTAAAAATAAAAAATCCGGAAACGGTAGCATATTACCGAAAACAGGAGCATCTTCTCATAGTGCAGCGGCAGAAGTAGGTATGGGTGTATTATGTATTGCTTCTGCATATGTATTATGGAGACGTAAAGCAGCTTAACAAAAATTAGGAGCAATCATTTGCTCCTAATTTTTAATATGAAAGGTGAGAGGCAACATGAGTAAGATGAAATGGTTTATTTCTTTACTGCTTTCACTTGGGCTACTTGCTGGATGTGAAGAAGCAGCTGTAAAGCCTGAGAAGAAAGTAGAACCAAAGCAAGAAGAAGTAGCAAAACAAGAAGAGAAAAAAGATGAAGCGAAGCCGGAAGAAAAACCGGAGGAAAAACAAGCTGAACAAGAGCAAAATAAGCAAGACGAACAGAAAGAAAAGCAAGAGCAAAAAGTAGAAGAGAAGCCGAAAGAAGAAAAGCCACAAGCACAACCGGAAGTACAGAAAGAAGAAAAAAAGCAGGAACAGCCTGTCGCTACTAAGCAACCAGAACAACAAAAAGCACAAGAAGAGAAACAACAAGAGAAACAACAAGAGCAACAACCGAAAGCACCAGAAGTAAAAGAAGAAGCGAAGGTTGTAAATCAGCCGAAAGAAACACCGAAGCAGGAGCAAAAAGTTGATCCGAATAAAGAGGAGAAAACGATACCGACTCCGCCAGTACCAATTCCTGAACCACCAAAACCAGATCCAGTACCAGTACCTAAAGCAAAACAAGTTACGATCTCAGTAAAAGGTAATGAAGGATATTTATTAGGTGCGAAAAAGGTGGATGTACAAGACGGCGATACTGTTTATAAAGTATTGCAGCGTACAGGTTTAGATGTGGATGCAAGTGGATCTAAAGGCGATGTTTACGTAAAAGGTATTAATGATTTATATGAAAAAGATGTTACTGCTACTAGTGGATGGAAATATCGTGTGAACGGGGCATTTCCAAATCATAGTGCAGGTGTAGTAACAGTTAAACCAGGAGATACAATCGAGTGGGTGTATGTATTAAAATAAGAAAGGCATTTGGTAAAGGACTATGAAAATAAGTTTTTCTTCTTTACATCCTTTTGTGAATTTTTCCTATTATATCGGGGTGATGATACTATGTATGATGTGTCTTCATCCTCTTTTTTTAATTGGAGCGATACTATTAATCGTTATGTTAAATATAATGCAAGGGAATAGCGAAAAGATAAGAAAAATGTTACCGAGCACAATTATTTTCTTTTTTATGCTCATTTTATTCAATTCGTTATTCACGCATAGAGGCCGAACGACATTATTTTGGTTAGGTGATAGTCGTATTAAACTTGAGGCAATTATGTTTGGGTTAGTAATGGGGTTATTACTAGTGGCGATTATGTTTACGTTTGCTTCGTATAATGATATTATTACAAGCCATAAATTTTTATATTTATTTTCTAGAATTTCACCGAAAGTAGCATTGTTAACGATGATTACAGTGAGATTTGTTCCTTTGTTTATGAGACGATTACAGAAAATAACACTCGTCCAAAAGACGAAGGGTGTACAAGTAGACGCAGGTTCCATTATGGAACGGGTGAAAAATGGTATGCAACTATTGCAAGTATTATTAATTTGTTCATTAGAAGATGCACTGCAAACGGCAGATTCGATGCAAGCCCGTGGATTTGGTGTAACGAAACGTACGACATATATTCGGTATAGAATGGAAAGACGCGATTGGTATACGCTCAGTTATTTAAGTATTCTATTCATAGTTGCTATTATATGTAGTACATATGGCGGAGGAAAGTTAATCATTTATCCGAAAGTCGAATCTATTTTATTTCAGCAATACGATGGGATGATGTTTGTTGTATTTACGATGTTTATTAGTTTACCAATCATAATGGAAGGAAGGGAATGGATATGGTGGCGCATGCAGAAATAAACAATTTATCATTTGTATATGCTGATGAAAACGAAGAAGCGTTACAGCATATTTCTCTTTCTGTTCAAAAAGGAGAGTTTATTGCACTTGCTGGAGGATCAGGATCTGGAAAGACGACTTTATTAAAACATTTTAAAAAAGAATTACTTCCAATTGGTAAGCGTACTGGGGATATATATTATGATGGTACTTTATTAGAAAATGTACCGGACTTGTTATCTGCCCAAGAAATTGGCATGGTATTTCAAAATCCAGAAAATCAGCTCGTAATGGATACGGTCATTCAAGAATTAGCATTTTCTTTAGAAAATATCGGATTACCATCTCATATTATTCAAAAACGAATAGCCGAGCTTATTAGTTTCTTAGGATTTCAAGATTTATTGCATCAATCTGTTCATACGTTATCTGGCGGGCAGAAGCAACTTGTCAATTTAGCTGCCGTATTAGTTATGCAGCCGAAGTTACTATTATTAGATGAACCAACTGCGCAGTTAGATCCAATTGCTGCGAAAGAGTTTTTAGGGTTGTTAAAGCGTATTAATGAAGAACTTGGCATTACGATCGTTTTAAGTGAACATCGTTTAGATGAAGTAATACCACTTGCAACGCGCGTTATTTGTATGAGTAACGGCCAAATCGTGTATGACGGTAGTCCGAAAACGGTTGTAGCGAATATGTGGGAAGTAGAAAAGTTCCGTCCATTTATTCCGCAAATTCCAAGATTGTTTTTAGAGTGGAATGCGAAAGATATTCCGTTTACAGTGCGAGAAGCACAAATGAAAATGAATGATTTTTCAGCGATATCATATGTAAATGAGCCAATAGTACAAAGTGAAAAGCAAGAAGTCATTTTAAGTGCCGAGCATATTTCGTTCCAGTATGAAAAGAATAGTCCGCTCATTTTACGAGATTTAACAGTATCGATTGAAAAAGGAAAATGGGTAGCTCTCGTTGGAAAAAATGGTACAGGGAAGTCTACACTGTTAACGATTTTAGCAGGGTTACAAAAAGCGAGAAGAGGGAAAGTAAAGTGGAATGGGAAAGTGATACATAAAATTGATTCGAAAGAACGATTTAAAAGTATTGGGTATGTATCGCAGCATCCGTATTATCATTTTACATTTGATACAGTGTGGGACGAGGTGTATGAACGAGCACGTGAATTATATGGAGAACAAGGAAAAGAAATAGCAGAACATCAGCTTAAAAAGTTTTGGCTATATGCACTTAAAGAACGCCATCCACATGATTGTAGCGGGGGAGAGCAACAACTACTTGCATTATGTACAACGTTATTATCAAAGCCGACTTTATTATTACTGGATGAACCGACAAAGGGACTCGATCCATGGAAGAAAGAAAGAGTAGGAGAGCTATTTAGGAAGTTGCAAAAAGAAGGTACAACAATTGTAATGGCAACGCATGATATTGAGTTTGCAGCGAAATACGTGGATCAATGTATGATGTTATTTGATGGAACAGTCATTATGAATGATGCACCGAAAGAATTTTTTAGTGGTAACTTCTTTTATACAACTTCTATTAACCGATTCATTCGAAAAGAATTGCCATATGCATTAACGTGGGAGGATGTGTACGAAGCGTGTCCAAACGATATGTTGCATTCATAATATGTATTTTTGCAGTAATAATAGGCACATTACTCTTTACTACACTTATCATGGATGGTTATTACCTGTTAAGTAGTTTGTTTTTATTAGTTGTTATTATGTTACCTTTCTATATCCGTTTTGAAAGGAAGGCATTTGTTTCACGTGAAATTGTTCTCGTTGCCGTATTAGCGGCAATTGCAGCAGTTAGCCGCGTACCATTTTCTATTTTACCGAGTGTACAACCGACTTCTTTTGTCATTATCGTTTCTGCAATTGTGTTCGGAAGCGAAACTGGATTTATGATCGGGGCAACAGCGGCTATCGTATCTAACATTTTTTTAGGACAAGGTCCGTGGACGCCGTGGCAAATGTTTTCATGGGGGATGATTGGTTTTATAGCAGGCTTACTTCGCAATACATTTTTAATGAAAAAGTTATGGGGGAGACTACTATATGGGTTCTTCGTGGGCTTTTTATTTGGCTGGATCATGAATTTCTGGGGGCTTCTCGGTTTTATACGTGAAGCAACGTGGGAAGCTGTCATTTCATATTATATCGCAAGTTTTTATTTCGATTTGAGCCATGCGATTTCGAATGTTGTGTTCTTACTATTATTTAGTACTTCTTGGATTACGATTCTTACAAGATTTAAAAGGAAATACGGCATATTAGATAAGCATAACATGGCATAGAAAAGCATACTCATATAAGGTAGGGTCGCGACTTACATATTCGTTTGCCTCTTTCATGCTTCTTACATATTGTAAGGAGCATTTTTTATTGTCAAAAAATAGTCCAATATATATCCGTTACTATATAAAATTATTTGTATAATAGTAGGTGAGAATTATTTTCAAAAGGGAGGTGTATAGTTAATGAAGTTAGTTATTCCGAAGCAACATGGTGCATGGGCGATGCTTATTATACCATTTCTATTAAGTGTCATACTTGGGAAACCTACTATATATCATATTCCATTGTTTATAGCTTGGTTCTTTATCTATTTAGCTACGTATCCATTTCTTACGTACATAAAGCAAAGACGAAAAAGAGAGTATTTACATGCAGCAATTGTATATTTTTTGATTGCGTTCGTATTTGGGATGATTTCTCTATTATATGAATGGCGCATTCTTTTATTCGTAATAGTCATGATTCCATTCTTTATAGTAAATATGTATTACGCTCGTCAAAAAAATGAAAGAGCATTATTAAATGACGTTAGTGCAATTATTGTTTTCTGTATTGGTGGTTTAGTTAGTTATTATTTTTCAATGAAACTGATAGATAAAACTGCATTATTTATTGCGCTTATTTCATTTTTATATTTTTTAGGAAGTACGTTTTATGTGAAAACGATGATACGTGAGAAAAATAATCCGAAGTATCGTTATATATCTTGGGGTTATCATATCATGTTAACGGTCATCGTATTTGCTATTAATCCGTTGTGTTCTCTTATTTTTATACCAAGTGTCATTCGAGCCATTATATTGTATGGCAAAAAAATTTCTATTATAAAAGTAGGGATTTTAGAAATTGTGAATTCTGTATATTTTTTAATCATAACGGCAATAATTATGAAGTATGCCATTTGAAAAAACTTCCCACCTTATGATGGGAAGTTTTTTCAATCTTGTTCTAAAATATGAACGGTGTAATCGCAGCGTTGAATAGCTTGTTCGATCGCATAAAGAGATTGCTCAATTCGAGCGCGATTAAAATCTTTTTCAACAGTCTGTAATGCTGCTTCTAAACATTGTTTTGCTTCTTGTAATGATTGAAAAGAGTCTTGGACATATCCGCGGGCATTTTCGTGCATTTCATAATCCTCCTTGCATACTCATATATGTATAGTATGAACAGTAAAGAAGAAAATATAATTTGTTATATTTGTTTGACAATTGAAATGAAATTACGTATAGTAAGAATTAAGTGAATATTTTCTTATCCAGAGAGGTGGAGGGACTGGCCCGATGAAACCCAGCAACCGCGATGCAGGTGCTAATTCCAGCAGAACATATTTGTTCTGGGAGATAAGACGAAGATATATACGTAACTTCTTCTTATCGGAGAGGTTTTTTTATTGCAAAAAAACCGATTACGAAAATTTATATTAAGAAGAAAGGGGTTGCGCGTTACTGTGACACTCGAAAAATACGTAAAACTGCGTAGTACAGTTTATGAATATATGATAGAGCAAGATAAGCCGATATCATTGTTAGATATTCAAGAACATATCGTTTCGCATCATGAAGGAAAATTCACGAAAAAGATGTTACATCAATTTTATTTATCAAGATTATTAGATGAACTGAAACTGGATGGGAAAATTACATTAGCTGATGAATATCTCTATACTGAAAAAGGGGTATTTTATAAAGCGAGAAAAGGGAGCTAAGCTCTCTTTTTTTGAAGTATGTAGAGTAAAAGACTGCTTAAGCAGCCTGATACAGGGAATGGTGTTGAGTGTGTAGTGTCAAAGATTGAATGTGCCTGAAAGAGGCACTTCATATCGGCTGCAAATGAAAAGAGACACCTTCGCCGAATAGGTGTCAGTCGTTTTGTCATATAGACTTGCTATTTGACAGTTATTAGAATAACATGCAGTGGCTCTAGAAGTCAAAAGGGAATTAAAGGAAGAGGGATTGTTATGTACGCTTATTTGTTACATGATATAACGAAATGGATTCCTAAGTACATTATGGATAAAGGGTATGAATATTATGAAGAAGGACATGTAGAAGATGTTGAAATACAAGACAAGAAAATATTTGCTTTCGTTACTGGAAATGCAGGGGACGATGAAGTGATTATTGATCTTGAAGATTTTGCAAAAAGTAGCTGCGAGTGTCCGTATGAGAATCTTTGCAAACATATGGCGGCAGTTGTTTATGATATTCAAAGTGCTGGTGAGAGTACGGTTAAATCGAAATTGCAAGGTTTAGAAAAAGAAGAGTTACTTACAGTATTAAACCGGTTGTTACAAAGTTCAAAAAACGTGCAAATTGTGGAGAAGATGTTAAAGAAGGGGAAACTTTAACTTATAAAGGGAGTTGTTTTGTAGTGAATGTACTTATTGTATACGCTCATCCTAGTCCTTCAAGTTTTAACGCGGCAATTTTAAATCATGTGCAAAAAGGACTACAGGAAACAAATCATTCAGTTACCGTACTTGATTTATATAAGGAGCAATTTGATCCAGTCCTTGTATTTAATGAAGAGAAGAAAAGACGTGACTTAGTAAATGAAGAAGAAACAGCTCGGTACAGAACATTAGTAGAAGAAGCGGATATGTTTCTATTCATCTATCCGATATGGTGGTGGGGGATGCCAGCTATTTTAAAAGGATTTATTGATCGTATTTTCGTTGCCGGATTTGCTTATAAATATGAAGGTGCTCTGCCGAAAGGGTTATTGAAAGGGAAGAAGGCGTGGGTGATTAATACGCTAGATTCACCGTTATGGTACGTCGCACTATTATATCGATCAGCAGATTGGATTATAATGAAGAGAGGTGTCTTACGTTTTTGCGGCATTCGCGATATAAAACGGTCAGTTTTTCAATCTGTGAAAACGAGTAAACGAGAGAAGCGGGAAAAGTGGTTATTACAAATAGAAGAAAAGGCTCGTACATTATGAATGAAATGGAACGTATTATAAACTGTTGTGGGTATGATAACGAACTTTTTCGAACGTATATTACATGTTTGCTTCAATTGAAAAAATGTAGTGAAATATTTGGGCAAATTCAAATAGAGTTAAGAAATGATTACTTAATAAGAGGAATTTGTGAAAGAGAAGTTGATGAAGTAGTAAGGGGAAGTAAAGAATATGATACATATTTTCTTCCTAAAGCTTTACAGTGGAACTTCTTGAGGGAAAATCCACATCTGATTGAAAAAGTATGTGAAGATTTTTTTGCATTTGAGGCATTACACCTTACGGAGATAGAGTGGAAGACCATAATAAATTGCGTGGGAAATAAATGATTTATTATGTAAAAAAGCTAGTATAAAACTAGCTTTTCGTTTAAATAAATAAGAAACATAGACTAATGATAAATCCTGCATATAGTAAGTTCACAACGCAAAATCCCATAATATCACGAGCACCTAAACCTGCTATCGCTAATGCCGGTAATGCCCAGAATGGTTGAATTAAATTCGTCCAAGCATCTCCCCAAGCAATGGCCATTGCTGTTTTTGCAGCAGGTACACCAAGTTCAGCGCCAGCTGGAATCATAATGGGTGCTTGCACAGCCCATTGACCGCCACCAGATGGAACGAAAATATTAACGATGCCAGCACTTAAAAAAGTAAAGAGCGGGAAAGTTGTTTCGTTTGAAATGCTAATAAAGAAATTCGAAATAGCTCCTCCAAGTGAAAGGCCTTCACTATTTGCTCCAATCATCATCCCCATAATTCCTGCATAAAACGGAAATTGAAGTAAAATACCAGAAGCACTTTTCGTAGAGTCTGAAAAAGCACGAATATATCGAATCGGAGTACGGTGGAAAATAAGTCCAGCAATTAATAGCATGAAAATAACGATATCAAGTGTAAGGTTAAAGCCTTTCGTATAAAAGTAATTGAAAATATAAATGAGACCTAACAATCCAACGCAAAGTGTAATGATGATACTATTTTCCATTTTCTCAGCGAACGTATTTTTCCCTACCTCTTGAGCCGCAGCTTCTTCATGAAACACGCTAGGGTCTACTGTAATCGTATGTTTTTCATCTGGATGCATCGCCTTATTAATGAGAGGCATCGTAACTAAAAAGATAATAACTGGAACGAGGGCGTATGGTGAGAATAACGTTTCAGTGATTGGAATCGCTTCTTTAATACTTCCAGCTGTCGTTTTCATTAACGTTTCTCCGCCTGTTGCTAACGTAAGAGGGATAGAAGCAGAAAGCCCCGCATGCCAAATGAGAAATCCAGAGTAAGAAGAAGCAATTGCCAGTCTATAATCTAATCCTTCCAGCTGTCTTGCTACTTCCTTTGCATATAAAACAGATACAACAATACCAAATCCCCAGTTTATGTACGCCCCTAGTAAACTTACGATTGAAATGGCAATAATACCTTGTCCATTTGTTTTTGGTAGTCTTGCCGCTTTCGTTAATCCTTTTTTAATAAGAGGAGCGTTTGCTAAAGCAGATCCTGTCACGAGTACAAGTGCCATTTGCATAGAAAAGGCGAGAAGTCCCCAAATGCCATTACCCCAGTGATTAATCATTTCCACAGGTGTTTGATGCGTTGCAAACATACCAAAGAAGATAACGAAAACAGTTAATAAACATGATAAAATAAACGGTTCTGGCAAGAAGCGTTGCACTAAGGCGACGCAACCATTAGTAAAAGAACGAAACAAAATAGATCAACCTCCTTATGTATATGTATTACAATTATTCGAGGTTGTTTCGTTCATAACCTCTTAAAAATAGAAAATTCTGATATTTTTAAAAGGATTGAAATATGTTCAAGAAGAGTGGTAGCATCATCACCCTGACAGAAAAAGTTGCTTTTTCCCTAATATGAAATATTGCATATAAAAATGAATTGATGCAAATGTAAAAGCTTATTATAATGAAAGCATAAATATACAACACATCTTAATACAGCAAAGAGGAGGAAGGAATATGGAAATCGCAATGGCAGTTTTAAAATTTTTAGGTGGAGTAATTCCTTTAGTTCAAGAACTTTTAAAAGCGTTTATGTAAGTTTATTCGTTAGCTATCATATATCCATCATTATTATATCTTACTAAAAAAAGAACGGGGTGATTTTTTCTGAATATTATGAAAAATTTTAAGGGAAGAAAGTTCCTTACATGTGTATTAGTTAGTCTATGCACTCTTAATTATTCATCTATTTCTTTCGCAGAAACACAAGCCGGTCATGCAAATGATATAACTAAAAATGCTAGTAGCATTGATACTGGTATAGGGAATCTTACATATAATAATCAAGAGGTTTTAGCTGTAAATGGTGATAAAGTAGAGAGTTTTGTTCCGAAAGAAAGTATCAATTCAAATGGTAAATTTGTAGTAGTGGAACGTGAGAAAAAATCACTTACAACGTCACCAGTCGATATTTCGATTATTGATTCTGTAGCGAATCGTACGTATCCAGGAGCTGTACAACTTGCCAATAAAGCTTTTGCAGACAATCAACCGAGTTTATTAGTGGCTAAGAGAAAGCCTTTGAATATTAGTATAGACTTACCTGGTATGAGAAAAGAAAATACAATCACTGTCCAAAATCCGACATATGGTAATGTGGCTGGAGCAGTAGATGATTTAGTATCTACTTGGAATGAAAAGTATTCCACAACACATACGTTACCTGCAAGAATGCAGTATACAGAATCTATGGTGTATAGTAAAGCACAAATCGCAAGTGCTCTTAATGTTAATGCTAAATATCTTGATAACAGTCTAAATATTGACTTTAATGCAGTTGCAAATGGAGAAAAGAAAGTGATGGTGGCCGCATATAAACAAATATTTTATACTGTAAGTGCTGAACTACCTAACAATCCATCTGATCTCTTTGATAATAGTGTTACTTTTGGTGAGTTAACTCGTAAAGGAGTAAGCAATTCGGCTCCACCTGTTATGGTTTCAAATGTAGCTTATGGTAGAACGGTTTATGTAAAATTAGAAACAACATCTAAGAGTAAAGATGTACAAGCTGCTTTTAAAGCTTTACTTAAGAATAACAGCGTTGAAACGAGTGGGCAGTACAAAGATATTTTTGAAGAAAGTACCTTTACTGCTGTCGTATTAGGTGGAGATGCGAAAGAGCATAACAAGGTTGTTACAAAAGATTTCAATGAAATCCGAAATATCATTAAAGATAATGCTGAATTAAGTTTTAAAAATCCAGCATATCCAATTTCATATACAAGCACGTTCTTAAAAGATAATGCAACTGCTGCTGTTCATAACAATACAGATTATATCGAGACGACAACTACAGAATATTCAAGTGCTAAAATGACACTTGATCATTACGGTGCTTATGTTGCTCAATTTGATGTATCTTGGGATGAATTCACATTTGATCAAAATGGGAAAGAAATACTAACACATAAAACATGGGAAGGTAGTGGCAAAGACAAAACAGCTCATTATTCTACAGTAATCCCTCTTCCACCAAATTCAAAAAATATAAAAATCGTAGCAAGAGAATGTACAGGTCTTGCATGGGAATGGTGGAGAACAATTATTAATGAACAAAATGTTCCATTAACAAATGAAATAAAGGTTTCAATTGGAGGAACAACATTATACCCAACGGCTAATATTAGTCATTAGGTTGGAGCAAAGCGCCCTGTTTATAGGGCGCTTTTTTTACTTAGGTGAAAGGTAGATTGGCGTTTCTCGCCTTCAAATTCATATTTTACTCTAATAGTCTATGAAATTTAATTAATTAAATGTAAAATTTATATAGAAGATTATATGAATTTCTGAGGAACCCTAGATATATTATTCTACAGTTTGACCAAATGATAGAGTGAAAGTTTTGCAATGTCTAAAACGATTTAGAAACACGAGGAGAGGATTACATTGACTATTTATGAGCAATTTATAGAGGCGCTTCAAGAAAAAATAGGCGATATTGTAACATCTGCAGAGATAAAGGACAGATTAATAACAAAATTTAATACGAAACCGGGGAGTATGAATCCTGCTGATTATTGTTATAACCGCTATAACAAAGGAAGAGATGTTAATAAAAATCTGTTTATATATATAAACAAAAAAACTTATAGATATGTAGGTGAAAATTATCCTTATACTGGATTAGTTTTTCACAAGCCTAAAGGGGCAGAGTTTGAATCTGTTGTAGGTGAGTGGGATAATGGGAAACTTCTTTTTTATAAGGATCAAATAGGAATCTCACAAATTAAAAAGTTATATGAAGAATACTTTGAAATGTTAAGATTTGAAATGAATATTCTTGGTTGTAAGGCGACTGAATTAAGACATCTTATAGGTCGTCTAGGTGAATTTTTTTGTGTCCTTTACACGAATGGTGAGCTATCCAAAGTGACGAATCAGCATGGATATGATGTCATTAAAGATGGAAGAAGAATAAGTGTTAAAACAACTGCCCAAGAAAAAGGGTTTATCACAATCAATCAAAATACATTTGACCAATTCGATGACTTCTTCGTAGTTCAGTATAAAGATGATGATTTGAAAGTAATATTTTATGGGCCAAAGGAAGAGATTCCATCACTTAGACCATATGGGAATACTTATGAGGTTGATATACATTCTTTAAAGAGAGTAGAAAAGACACTCGTATAAGGGTATCTTTTTTTGCAGAAGTAAGCAGCTCCAACGATGATTATTCAGCTTTGTAATTGTTATAGGAATCATATGAAATCAAAAATATTAGTGCGCAGTGACTAATATTTTCTATCCAGCCCCATCAAGCTAAAAAAGAACATATACTAACATATTCTTATAGAGCTGCATGTAACTTTTTTAAGGCTTCATGCATCAGTGTGGTTCTATACATTCACTTGATTGTTGAATATGCAGGAATGTTCCTCATTGCTCTCATGTTTATCTGTTTTGAGATAAAAGTTAGAAAATTTGAAATGTTAGTTGTATACATTGTGTTAAATATTGTAAAATGAAATGGTACTAAAAAAAACAAATTGGTACCAAGGGTTCAGGGGGCGGATTATGAAGCAAAGAATAGTAACAGAAACAATTCATCAAATTCAAACGAAGGGGTTTACATTTACAATTAGTGATTTAGCAAAACAATTAGCTGTCAGTAAGAGGACAATCTATGAGCACTTTTCTTCAAAAGATGAAATAGTAGATGAAGTTATTCGTAATGTAATAGAAAGTATTCAAGAAAAGGAAAAAAATATCGCTGAAGATGATACGTTACAAATAGTTGACAAAATAAGACTCATCTTAATTTGCATTCCACAACAATTTACATTTATGGATGCACGTTTATTAGTAGAACTAAAAAAACATCATTATTACCAATGGTTAAAATTAGATGAGTTTTTACGTGAAGGCTGGTCTACTGTAATTGGCTTAATAGAAGAGGGAATGAGAGAAGGTAGCATAAGAAAAATTCAAATTCCGTTTTTTATTGAAGTGTATTTAGGGGCACTGAATCGCATATATGATCCTATGTTTATTGAAAAGAGTGATTATACATTGGGAAGTATGCTTGAATCGATTATGGACATGTTACTATATGGCATTTCTAATTCGAAATAGAAGGTGGGAGAGTAGTGCAGTGGATTTATTTATGTTTAGCAATTTTATTTGAGGTAGCAGGTACAACTGCGATGAAACTATCTGATGGATTAACGAAACTTGTACCAAGCATTCTTATTTTTGTATTTTATGTAGTAAGTTTTGCATTTCTGTCATTTGCATTAAAAGGGATGGAGATGTCCGTTGCATATGCGGTGTGGTCAGGTATGGGAATTGTAACGATTACAACAATTGGTTTTATTTATTTTGGAGAAAGTATCAATATAATTAAGATACTAGCAATTCTTTTTATTTTAATTGGAGTCGTAATATTAAATTTTAATAGTGCGGCACATGAAGCGAAGAAAAAAGAAATGGTGGAGGAACGTATACATTGAATCGATTAAAGTATTTTTTCTTTATTACTGATTTTGGGTTTGTTGTATATTGGCTCATAACAATTTTTCATATGATTCCGCAAGAATATTTGTTTAAAGATTATGAAGATCCTATTTTAGTAGCATGGAATTGGTCTTTCTTGCCTCTAGATTTGTTAATCTCGTTAACGGGATTTTTAAGTTTGTATTTGCATTCTAAACAAAAACATACTTGGAGCCACTTTGCATTTCTATCATTAATTTTAACTTTTTGCTCAGGGTTACAAGCTCTAGCATTTTGGACAATTCGTTTAGATTTTGATATGTCTTGGTGGATCCCTAATTTATATTTGTTAGTTTACCCATGCTTCTTTTTTAAAAGTTTTTGGAGAGAGTGTGGATCGTATGAGATTAACACGAGAAAAGAATTCATGTAATATAGATAGCAACTTTAAGCACATTCGAATTCTAGATTTTAAAACATTTCAGTTTCTAGATCCGTTTTTTTCGCCAGCTATACAGCAAAAGTCAAAATGAAGATAGCCGATGATTCCTACGGTAAGGAATCATCGGCTTGTATTATGTATGTTGAGTGAGTTCACGTTTCTGGAATAATTGTAATAGCGATGGTCCGAACCGGAGCCTCTATTTCATCTTTATTTTGGCTATTGTAGTATTTAATCATTAATTCGTTAAGTTCGCTTTGAAATTTTCCAAAGCGTTCTTCATCTAGCTTTAATTCCACTACAGAAAAAGTAGCAGTATCTTCTTGACTGTTTTGTTCCTCTAATTTCTTAAGGTAACTTTGATATTGTGTCATAAGTGATAACTGATAATAGGAAATGTAGTTTAATTTTTCATCATCAGATAAGCCTTTCCATTCACTTCCTTCAATTTTTGCATCTTCTTCATTGATTGCGTAATATTTTTCAGAAACAGATTTTACCTTTTTTTCTTTAATTACATGGACGATACCAGAATCAACCATAGTTTGTAGCTGTCTATATAGTGTAGCTTGTGGTACATTTTTAATGATTTTTACCATTTCTAACGGTGTTAGCCCATTTTCCTTATTTCTCATTAACACTTGGCAAATTTTCATTCTTACTGGATGCATTAAAATTTCAACTTTATTACTCATTCGCTCACCTTATTTATCATATATTTTTATTCTCATTATAAATAATGAGAATAATGTTTGCAATTCATTCGTTTATGATTTATCATTATCAATAATGAGAATGAATTTAGGGAGGAATGACAATAATGCAACTACATTATGGATTGAATGATCTTAAAGACATTGATATTATGACTTTTCTACCTATTATATTGCCAGTTATTGCAGTGGGGGCACTTTTAGTTTTTATTGCATTCATTGATTTATACCGAAATAGAAAAACAAGAAAAAATGTACTTGTATGGACGTTCATTATTCTTTTCGTTAATATATTGGGACCTATCTTGTACTTTGTTATAGGGAGAAAGGACAGTGGGAAATTATGAAATTAGAGATTAAAAATGTAACAAAATCATTTAAAGGAAAAATTGCTGTCAATAATTTCTCGATGGAACTGCAAGCGGGGGAATGCGTCGGATTAATTGGACCAAACGGAGCAGGAAAATCTACATTAATAAAAGTAATTTCGGATATTACTAATCCAACTGCTGGTGAAGTTTTATTGAATGGGATAAAAATATCAAAAATGAAAAGTGAAATTGGTTATTTACCTCAATATCCTAATTTTTTTCATTGGATGACAGCGAGAGAAACGCTTATGTTTATGGGCCAACTTTCGGGATTGAATAAAGTAGAATTGTCAAAGTCAATTCCAGAAATTTTAGAGAAAGTTGGACTAAAGGGTGAAGAAAACGCAAAGGTTAGTACATTTTCTGGTGGAATGAAACAACGACTTGGTATTGCACAAGCATTATTGCATAAACCTTCGCTTATTGTCATGGATGAACCGGTATCCGCATTAGATCCGATCGGCCGGCGAGAAGTATTGAATCTGATTGAAGAAATAAAAAAAGATACAACCATTTTATTATCAACCCACATCTTAAGCGATGCAGAAGAAATCTGTGAACGATTTGTCATTATAAAAGATGGAACAAAAATAGAAGACACAACGATTACCGAACTTTTACACCGTAATAGTGAAAATAAATTGATTATTGAAATAACAACTAAAGATCAAAAGTGGATTGAAGTTGTAAAAAAATTACCGTATGTGAAGGACGTAGAAGTGGTTGGGCTTAAAATCAAAGTGAAGGTTGAAAGTATCGAAATCAATAAAAATATGTTACTGCAAAATGCACTCGAACATAAAGTGAACATCGTTAAATTTGAAATGAGCAACGATACTTTAGAAGAAATTTTTTTGAAATTGGTGGTGCAAAAATGAACAACTCAATTGTATTGATAAAAAAAGAATATGTTCAAATGTTACGTGATTTTAAGATTATTTGGCTACCAATTGTTTTTATATTTTTAGGCGCGACACAACCGATAGTAACTCATTATTTACCATCAATTCTAGAAGCATTAGGTGGAGGGCAGGGAATTATCATTGATCCAAATATGGCAACACAAAAAGGAGGCGAAGTATTAGCAAGTACATTAGGATCCCAGTTTGATCAGCTTGGACTTATGATTCTAGTGATTTCTATGATGGGTGCAATTCAAACCGATAAAGAAAATGGCATGTTGGCCTTTATTTTAACAAGGCCAGTTACTGTTACTTCATATGTAGGTGGGAAAATAGTGTCAAACTATTTAATGGTAGCGTTTAGTGTAACAATTGGATACGTAACTTCTTATCTATATGTAAATTTTCTTTTTACTGCCGTTCCATTTGCGCACCTAATTACTGGATTACTATTGTATCTAATTTGGATTCTTTTTATCGTATCTTTCACAACAATGATAAGTACTATTTTTCACAGTCAAGGTATGATTGCATTAATTTCAATTGTTTTCCTTTTAGCCTGTAGAGTAATCGTCGGTTTGAATCCAATAATGGATTTGCTTAATCCAGCAAGTATGAGTAAGTATGCAATGGAAACGTTAGTTACGGGGGGCGTACATTCAAACGCAATAATTACAGGAGTACTAACTATAGTTTGGATCTTATTGACACTCTTCGTAACGTATTATTGGATTGCTAATAAAAAGTTTCATTATGAATAAACGTGATGAGGGTAATGGGGTGTTGGAAGTACTACGAGAACAGTAGTGCCATATGAATAAGGGACAATAAAAAAATTCTGGATGCAAGAGGATTTTTTTATTGGGAATAGTAAGGAGGAGGGGAGGTGCATTACATATGGGAAAAGGTAGAAGTAATAATGCTGGTAAAAAGCAACCAAATTTCGATGATTCATCTAATTTCGCTAAACAAAGTCAACCGACAGAAAAGAAGAAGAAATAAAAAAAGGAGCTCTCTTTATGAAGAGAGCTCCTTTTTTTAGATATATTGATGTTTCAACACAACAGATCGTGTGTTCAATCAAATAGTCATACATGTAAGGTTTAAACTCCTGCTTCCACTACTGTGGAAGCTTCTCTAAATGATGTGCAATATCAATATACATATTGGAGTAAACGGAATGGATTTCATTACTTGGCGTAGCGTTAGAAGAGAAGTGGACAATTACCATATTCGCTTTCGGATCGATGTAAAGTGTTTGTCCGTAACTACCTAACACTTCGAAAGCACCTTGTTCATTGTGCGGAATCCACCATTGATTATGATAAGAAATGGAAGCGCCAGGGCCAACTGCAAGTTCACCTTCTTGAACATTTTTTATTTCTTCAGTAATAGAAGAAGGGAGAATTTGTTTTCCGTTATATTCCCCGTTATTTAATAATAATTGTCCGAATCTCGCCATATCTCTAGCAGTTGCATTTAAACCAGCGCTTGCTTGTTCAACTCTTGTTTCATCTGTAACGTAATACGCGTTTTCTTCCATACCAATTTGAGACCAAATGAGCTCACTAACGTTTTCAGCTAATGATTTACCAGTAATCGTTCGAATAATCCAAGCAAGTGTTTCTGCTGATCCATTATCGTAAGAAAAATCGGAACCAGGCGGTGCAGTTTCTTCTGCTTCTCGTAACATATCATAAATTTTCATGGGACCATCGTAATTTTTACCTCGAGGTAAAATATTGCTTGCCAAGTATAGTTGTGCATCTTGATTTTCTAACGCTGGATGTTCATATCCGTGAGTAGGATATTCTACAGAAACTTGCATATCCAATAATTGCTGAAGCGAGGCTTTACCAAACGGTGTATTTTTTAATTCTTTTATATATGTGTCAGCTTTTTTTTCTAAGTCAATACGATTTTCTTCAGCGAGAGATTGTATTATTGCTCCGGTAAATACCTTTGCTAATGACGCCATACCATGCGGTTCGCTTTCTTTATATCCATTGAAATATCGTTCATATACAAGTTGTCCATTATGTACAACGACAAAAGCATCCGTTTTGTTATCGTCTAAAAGTTTTTTTAGAGGAGTTGTATTTCCAAATCTACGCTCTACAGCAAAATCGTCTAAGTTTTGCAAAGCGGTAGAGAAATGGGAAACTTGATCTGGGTTATGATTTACCTCGTTAATTAAAGTGAATTCTTTCATATGTGTATACGACCAACGTAAGTACGGGTCATCTAGCCAATTTTTTTTCGTCACGTTATTTTTCGATGGGATTGTTTTATTGTGTTTGAAGTATGTAAAACCGAGCCCTGTAATTACAAATATGAATGTGATTATGAGTAAGAGTAGGGGAGATTTTTTTAGTTTCATAGGGGTCCCTCCTTTTTATTTCTATTATAAGTATACGCTTCAATTGAAAGAAATACAAAATAAGGAAAGTAAACGGATAAGTTTACTTTCCTTATTTACGTTAAGCGGATATTTGTCCGTCTGTACGCTGTTTCTTGAATTTTTGTTTTCGTCCGTGTAATCCATAGTATAAAAGTAAAGTGAACGCAACGATAATAGCTGCGATGAAATACATATTATGGTAACTTGATTTCGCTGCGACGATACCTAAAATGAAAGAACCAAAACCGAGCCCACTATCAAAGAATGAGAAGTACGTAGCTGTCGCAGAACCACGTCGATGGTTTGCAGCGGCAGAAATCGCAATCGTTTGGAAGCTTGGAATTAATGTTCCGTAACCTAGACCGATTAACATACCTGCGCCAAGGAACCAAAACGGAGTTTGAGCTTGGCTTAAAATGAACATACCAATTGTGAAAATAATGATAGCTGGGTAAACAAGTACATTTTCACCGAAGCGATCAAAAATCTTTCCTGTAAATGGACGAGAAATGACAACAACGAGTGCGTATAAAATAAAGAAGTAACTAGCAACTTCTCCTAAACCGAGCTCTTTCGCATAAATAGGAATAAAGGATAAAATACCACTATAAGAAAAGGCTAAAACAAATCCTGTCAGAGCGATTGGAATAGAAGCAGGTTCAAGTAAGTCTTTCCATTTCATTTTTTCTCGTTTTTGTTTGCTCACTGGTACTTCATGCGGAATATTTACAAGTAGTCCTAATAAAAATGCAAGCAATGAAAATACGGAACAAACGATAAATAGTACAGTGAATGAAAAATGAGAAATAATTGTTAAACCTAAAAAAGGACCAATTACCATTGGCAGACTCATAAATACGCCGAAATAGGCAAGTGCTTCGCCTCTTCTATGAGCTGGCGCAACATCTGTGACAATCGTACCAGTTGCAGTTGTTGCCATACCGAACCCAATACCATGTAAGAAGCGAAGGGCAAGTAATAAAAATAAACTTTGTGCACCGAAATACATAACGGTAGCAGCTAAAAATAGTGAAAGTGAAATAAATAAAATTTTCTTTCTCCCTAATTCATCAAGCCATTTTCCTGTAAATGGTCTACATAAAACAGATGAAATAAGAAAAACAGTTGCAACTAAACCAATTTCCTCAGGTTTTCCTTTTAGGCCGTCTATTACATAGACGGGTAAAGTAGTCATAAGCATATAAAATGTTAAGAAGAGAAATAGACTACTAAAACAAGTTCCGAGGAAATCCTTCGTCCAAAGTTTCTCACTTTGCATGGTCATCCCTCCAAGTTAATCTAAGTTTTTAATAATTTGTTGTAACACTTGAAATGCTTGATGTAAATCATCTTCGTTAATACCTTCTAGTGTCTTTTCTTCGAAAGTATCCACTTCTTCTTGCCATACCGGAATCATTTTTATCGCTGTTTCTGATAACGAAATGAGCTTCTCACGGCGATCTTTTCCTTCTGTACGAATAATCCAGCCCATCGTTTCCATACGTGTTAACGTACGGGTCATCGTTGGTGATTCAACGTTTAAATACTGACATAATTCTGTTTGCGTACAAGAACCAGTTTGATTGATACGGAAAATAACAGCCCACTGCGCACTAAATAACCCAGTTGGAGATACGCGTTCATTAAATTTCTTCGTAAACTTGCGAGAAGTCTGGCTGACGATGTGAAAAAAATGTTGTTTTTCGTCCATGTATTTTGATCCTTTCAAATTAGTTACCTAGCTAACTATATACTTTTTTATTTTAATTGTCTAGTAATAGACATGTTGATTTATGTAAAAAATTCTTATAGGTTTTATGTTGCGAACGTATATTCTACGTGCTATTCTTTAAGTAAGTAAAGAATTTTCTTTCTATTAAATAGAATGGGGGAACTTGTGATGATTAAGCCTGCAACAATGGAGTTTGTTTCACTATCGAACGGAGAAACGATTGCATATCAGGAAGTTGGAAGGCGAAATACAGATATTCTTGTACTTATTCACGGGAACATGACATCGTCACAACACTTTGATTTAGTTATTGAAAAGCTGCAAGATCAATACCATATTTACGCTCTCGATTTAAGAGGATTTGGTCAATCAACGTATAATAAAGCGATAGATTCAATACAAGACTTTGCAGAAGATGTAAAATTATTTATCGACGGGTTAAAACTAAAGAAATTTTCATTAATGGGCTGGTCAATGGGCGGTGGTGTTGCAATGCAATTTACAGCGAATCACCCAACTTTTGTAGAAAAGTTAATTTTAGTAGAATCAGTAGGAATGAAAGGATACCCAATCTTTAAAAAAGATACGAATGGGCAGCCGATTGTATCAAGTTTAGTAAAGACGAAAGAAGAAATTGCGCAAGATCCAGTACAAATCGCTCCAGTGCTAGACGCGATAAAAAATATGAACAAACTATATTACCGTACAGTATGGAATCTATTAATATATACACATAATCAACCTGAACCGGATCGTTATGAAAAGTATTTAGATGATATGTTAACGCAACGTAATTTCGTAGATGTGAATTATGCGCTCATTACATTTAATATTTCAGATGAACATAATGGGGTTGTAGAGGGAAGTAAGCAAATTCATCATATTAAAGCGCCGACACTCGTCATACAAGGTGACAGAGATTATGTCGTACCGCAAGTAGTCGGTGAGGAGTTAGCAAAACATTTGCCAAATGCAGAGTTGAAGGTATTAGAAGATTGCGGTCATTCGCCGTTTATTGATTGTTTAGATGTATTTATAAAGCATGTAGAGGATTGGTTAGAACAGAAATAATCCCCGAAATGAAAGGTATTGCATATACTATAACATTGTAAGTAAAAGGAGAGATTATCCATGCACCATCCGTTCTTCATTGCGCATTCTCCATATAATCATCATGTGTATACAAAAATGATGATAGCTCCGCTGTATATGCAAGTTTCACCAGTTGTAGTTCCGTTACAAATACAACAGCCACCAATTGTTCATTCGCATCATTATTTGTATGAAACTGCTTTTTATAAACATCCGTATTTCAAGCAATTCCATAACAATGTGAAAGCACAAGTTTGGGAAGGATAAGAAGCTAAAAGATTCATTCTTTTAGCTTCTTTTTTATTGCGAATATTCGTACACGCATTTGTAGAAACAGTTTATAATGAAAAGTGGAAAGCGTGAGAAGGAGAGGGAAAGGGATGTCGATACGTTTTACTTTTTGGATTATGGTTGGGATTGTAGCAATTTCGGGTTTGTCACAAGGTATGCTCTTACCTGCCATTGCAATGATTTTTGAACAAGAAGGGGTTAGTTCAAGTATTAATGGTATTCATGCGACGGCATTGTACATTGGGATATTAGTTATTTCGCCGTTTCTTGAAAAACCGATGCAAAGGTTTGGAATGAAGCCAATTATCGTGATTGGTGGGTTTCTCGTTATTATTTCATTATTCTTTTTTACACAAACATTTTCGTTTTGGGTATGGTTTATCCTTAGATTTCTAGTTGGAGTGGGAGATCATATGCTACATGTCGGAACACAAACATGGATTACGACAACATCGGATCCGAGTAAAATAGGTAGACAAGTATCGATATACGGTGTATTCTTCGGAATTGGTTTTGCCGTCGGTCCGTATTTAGCAAGCACAGTTCAGTACGGTCTTGCAACGCCATTTATTATATCTACTATACTTTGTCTAATAGGTTGGCTGTTATTATTACCAACAAAAAATGCATTCCCGGCGCAAGATGAAAGAGAAGTGAAGAGTGAATCATCATTTTCACGTTATAAACAAGTTGTTGGATTAGGATGGATTGCACTGCTGGGACCACTTGCATATGGTGTACTGGAAGCAATGTTAAACAGTAACTTACCAGTATACGCGCTTCGAAAAGGATGGTCCGTTTCAGAAGTATCCTTCTTATTACCAGCATTTGCAGTTGGGGGCATTATTACACAAATTCCGCTCGGTATATTAAGTGACAAATACGGAAGGGATCGTATTTTAACGTGGACGTTCTGCATAAGTACGGGCATTTTCTTGCTTGCAGCCGTATTTGATCAATATTACTGGATCGTCTTTGCCTGCATGTTGTTAGCGGGTATGGTCATTGGATCGTGCTTCTCGTTAGGACTTGGATTTATGACAGATTTATTACCGAGACACTTATTGCCAGCAGGTAATATATTATCTGGAATTGCCTTTAGTTTAGGAAGTATACTGGGACCTGTATTAGGAGGCGTATTTATAGAAAAAATACAGTATACAAGCTTTTTTATTGCGGTTATGATTATAATAGGAATTCTCGCAATGTTATATATGATCTACATGAAGAATCAATTCGCATCAAGAAAAATAGAAAGTAGGTTAGGGCATGACAAAACAACCTAATAAAAAGAAATTTGAAGTACTCGAAAACGAAACAATTACAGACTGCTTAGCACGTATGGAACAAGAAGGCTATGCACCGTCTCGCCGCATGGAAGAGCCAATCTTTCATGAGGTGAAGAAAGACGGCAAAACAGTAGTAGAACCGTGCGGTAGGAAGATTGTTTTTGAAGGGAAATTGAAGTAATACGCTATATAAAAAGAATTTGCTTTTGGGTACAAGCAAGATAAAAAATAGAGTCACATAAAAAAACGCTATTGATTCCAATATCAATAGCGTTTTTGTTTTTAATAAATATTTAGATCAAAATGAATTTCTGCTTGAATGGAACTAGCAAAATCAATAATGTTTTTTTGTAAATACATTGCGGGTGATTCGTTATTCTCAATTTGAATGACTACCATAAATAGAAATTCTAAATCATATTTTTTCTTAAGCTGTTTTAATGGTTCTGTTTTCTCTTCAAGTGATTTTAGAATAACATACAACTGATTATTTATATCGTATGATTCTTGATAGCCAGTGCTTAAAGTCCAATTAGTTTCTTTTCTATATAGGGTTTTGGTGGATACAAGATTCGGATTATCACGTCTTGCAACAACATCACCTTTTTTATAAGTTCTTGTAGGCTCGATACTTAGGGCTTCAGTAATTGCTTCAAGGGGGAATATATCACCCGTTGCACTAAAATAAGCCATAACTTTGGTTTTATCCAGAATGGTTCCTCCTCTATTATTAAGATGTTATTTATATTACATTATAAAAACTTACAAATGTATTTACTAGAATGTAAATGTTTTTTTTATTGAATTTCGGCGTTGGGACATGAATGATAAAGCTAGATATACATACCTTTGTAGGAAAGAACAATTATACAAAAGTAGGATGCTTAAAAATATATTAATTTGTATGATAAAAACAAAATATAATTTAGAAAATCAGAATGTAGGGGAGGGAGCAATATATAATGATACAAAGCATATATGAAACTCATTTACATGTAAGAAATTTAGAAAAAGCGATAGATTTCTATCAAAATAAGTTAGGATTAACAGTAGCAAAAAAACTATTGAAAAGACGAGTTGCATTCTTTTGGGTAGGAGAACGTAAAGAGCAAATGCTTGGATTATGGGAAGTACATAGTAATGAAGATTTTGAGATGAAACACTTCGCTTTTCGTGTAGATGTAGAGTTTTTAAAGATTTCTAAATTATGGTTAGAGAATCGTGGAATAGAGGTAGTAGGGAGTCAGGGGAAAGGGAATGAAGAACCAATTGTTCAAAGATGGATGCCAGCTGCAAGCGTATATTTTCTAGATTGTGATGGAAATAAATTAGAGTTTATTTCTATGTTATATGATGATCCAGATGAATTAGAATATGCAACGTATTTAAGTGAATGGGAAGCGGAGCACCAAGAAGAATAAAGTGAAACTTTAATCAGTAGGGGTTTTATAGCTTTGTATTATGTTAAATAGATAGAGACAAAAAATCCTTCAAGAAAAGGCATGTTCTTGAAGGATTTTTTTATTGTTTGTAACTTATTAACGATCTTTACGTTTAGATATTTCAGCGCGTTGAATATAACCATCAGAGAAGCTGAAATAAAGAGAATAGCTTCCTCGATTATATATAAAGCCTTCGCTAGTCATATCCTCTCCGATTAAATCGGGCTCACCAAACCACTCTTTTAATTCATTGATAGAAATATCCATTTTCACCCATATATATCTAGCGTCCCAAGGGTACATATCAATATTATAATCGCCGTATACCGCTATATTAGGTGCATCACATTCTGTACATGGTGCTTTTTTCAAAACATCAGGCACTCCATATTCTTTTTTTACTTCAGATATATCTTTACGCAATGAATTTAATGTAAATGGACCAAACGTTCCATTCTGTAAAGCGGTTGTTAACATTTGTTTCAGTTCTTCTTTTGAATTGATGTTGAAATTATAATTTCTGTTTTTTGCTATTGCATTATAGAAAAATTGTGCATACTGCTCACGCTTCACAAATGTGTTTCCGTTAAAATTACCGGACTCGTCACCTTGTGCTATACGGTTACTACGCAGTGTATTTACAGCTTCATAAGCCCAATGACCTTTTGGTACGTCTTTAAATTTTCCTTGTTCTTTTGATTCTAAATGAAATGCTTTTTGTAATATTACTGCCATCTCATATCGAGTTAATACATCATCTGGACGGAATGTACCTGTTCCATCACCTGTCATAATTCCAGCTTGCGCAATGGCTTTAATATCTTTTTCAAACATATGATTTGCAATATCACTAAACATATTTCCTTGTTTATCGTCTACTTTTAAACCTAAATGTCGATTGACTAAAGAAGCTACCTGTCCTCTAGTAACATTGTCGCCAAAACCAAATTTCCCATTTCCATACCCCTTATAAATCCCTGCTGCTGCTAAGTAATCAATAGCATCTTTTGACCAGTGGTCCTTTGGTACATCTGTAAATACAGTGTTCGTATTACTAGCTACATTATAGCTATTCGTAGTTGTTTGTGCATTAGCTGTGCCTACCATCGTTGTAGTTACTAGTGCTGCAGTAATTACGAATCCGAAAAAATTTTTAGCTTTGCTTGTTTTCTTCCCCATTTGCGCAAGCCTCCCCGGTTTCATTTAACTTTATTAAATATACTCATTACGATGCATGCATTTAATACAACTAAATGCATGCATCGTAATTGTAACATGTAAGTTATAATTATTTGTCATTTATTTCCGTAATGTGGATGGAATTTTGATAATATAACCAAAAATGTGGATAATTGATATTCAGCGTTATTTAATGATGATACATACAGTAAAATGTTCTGTTTTCCATTCTACGATAGAAAACAGAACGTATATTTGGTATAATCGAAATATACTATATGAAACGATGTACATGAGTTTGACATGTATGTATTAAGGTACGTACTACATAACAATAACTACGCTTTATACAAATCAATCGTTAGAAAGGAAAAGAAGTAATGAATCAAATTTCATTTGAAGATTTATTTGAAGAAGAAAACGCGAAAGAAAAGGTGGAGGTAGCTGAAATACCAGTACCTTTATCACCATTGCAAAGAGATATATTGGAATTAATGGATTCTGAAGAAATAAGTGCACTTGAGCTGTGTGAACAATTAATACGAGCTGGAAAAATATCAGATGAAAGATTCACAACGAATAAGCCGAAAGCATATGGAGAAGTATGCTTACTATTAGAAGGATTTGTTAAAGAAGGAAAGCTTATTTTTGTCAAAAGTGATGAGAAAAGAGATAGGGTTTATAAATGGAATGAAGAAGCTTCTAACATATAAGTTGTCCAGAGGCAAACGAATGTTTTCTAAGAAGAGAGTTCAGTAGTCAAAGAAAAAAGTGGTAGCAATCACGAAAGATTGCTACCACCTTTTTCTTTTTTAACATCTTACATATTTACGTTTGAACCCAAGTCTGCCTCTATCAAGTTCTTTCTGAATACTCTCTGCAGCATTTAGCAAACTGCTTTTTTTATTAGCACGTTTTACTTCAACTATACCAACTTCTTTTGCAATCTCGACTGCCTTTTCGTGTAGTGGCACATATGAAATTGCTACAGTGTTTAGAAAATTATTCATAGCGGATTTAGTTCGTTCTGGCGAATCATGGATTGTCTTTTTCACCATTTCAAGCATATCGGAAAGTTTGCTTTCAGAAAACTCATCGTCTTTGCGATTTCCTAAAAGCCAGCAGTAGCAACTCCAGCCTGCAGACATTTTAAGCTCTTCACCACTTGCAATCCATTTATCAGCAACTTCTTGAGCGATATTTGATTCGGATAAAGTAACTGCCACCACATAATCAGACAACATATAAAAATACGCTCCGTCTATCCATCGATCAAAATCAGACTCCCTCATAGCTTTCGGGTCCGCAATAATGCCTGCAAAATACATAGCATCGTAGTTGCCTGTGGCATAAAGTTCTTCTGCTAACTTTTGGTTTATTTTTATTTTTTTTGCGATTGGTTTCATAGCACCTGTAGCTACGCCGAAAACTGGTTCCTGCGCACCGTTAGATATGTATATTTTTTTCGTTCGTTCCTTGCCTAGAGCTTCAAGCTCTTGCATAACTGTTTTAAAATCCAAAGCTGTGCACTTCCTTTCTTTATGTAAAGACCATTTTAATTGCGAACAACTAGCCAATATTTTTTATCATGTTTTCCATACTTTCTAATTTTAAATCTTATGTGAGTAGGATGTCTACTTTCTATCATTTGTTGATAATTCAGTTAGTGATTTTGAAATTTTAGCTTTTTACATAGAGTTTTAGCATAAAAAAACTAATGATTAAAATTTCACTTTAACTTTGACTCTTTCTCGGTATTATCATGTTATTATTTGGTAAGGGGATAAATGGAATGTAAAGTTAAACATGTGAGGTTGGTTATAAATGATGAAGACATTTACGAGAATAGTATTAACTGCAGTGATGCCAATTAGTATGAGTATGGGTTGTGAAAATACTGAAAAAACTGAAGCAAAAGAGCCGAAAGCGATACAATCGGAGAAAAAGGATTATACGGATTACTCATATGGAAGCAAAGGTATAGTAGTAAGCGGAAAAGCGAAAGAACGTCAACAATATGAGGTTGGATATATGGATGATAACAAGTTAATTGGGATTGACGAAAATATTGAGGACTGTATTGTATTAGATAATAAGGATAAAGCAGGTCTTGTTTGGAAACAAATAGAGCGTGGATCGATTATTGAAGTGCAATATGGTAAGGATCGCAATGATATTGTAGGCGTACAATTAGTAGGAGATCGTGAGCCATACGAAATTAGTGATAAGTTTGATCGAAATACGATAAACGAGATTGTCGAAAATGTTAAAGGGAATTTGTAATAGAAGCTAAAATGAAAAAATATTTAAATTTACTATTAATAAAGTCGATTCCTTATGGAGATAAGAAATCGACTTTATTAATTATCTTTTTTGTAAGTTGTCTTTCCAAATAAAACTCATTTCAATGTAAAAGGTTACATCTATATTATCGCAAGAATGTAAAAATGTTAATATTTTCAAAGAGGAAAGTATAAGGAAACAGCATTTATTTAATAGAGACTTGATAGTTATGAAAAATTATAAACATCCTTCTTGTTGAAGCAAAACAGTAAAAGGTATCCTAATCTATTTTTTGAGAAGTAGTAGTGTGCATGTGCAAAAGGGGACAAGTTCTTTTGACGGCAATAGCAATTGGTTATAAAATAATGTCTGTTAAGGGATTTTTTAGAAACTATCATTCGCCTGCTGGGGATAAAATGAAAAGGCGGAATAACCATATTTTTATACATAGTAGATTCATAGTCTTTCACGAATGAGAAAATAAAGGGAGGTTGAGATATTTACACGAACAGTGTAGATATCGATTACAGCAATGAATATTAAAAAACGAGTAATCGCACTATCAACAAGTCTAGTAATTTTAGGGAGTGCACCTTTATCAATATCAGCAGAAGAGATAAATAAATCTCATAATGACCAGCTTCGTATTGCACAAGGGGAGCGTGGAACGAACGTATTACGTTATTCTAATTTCAATCTAGAAACTCCAGATCACATGCAAATTAATGAAGCAGAAGTATCAGAGAACGAGGAAATTCTTCTAGAAGAATATAAACATAAACATGATGAAACAGAAGAGTTACATAAAATGAAAGAAGCGAAAAAAGGTGAAGTAGCAGAAGATGAAGCCATTTCAAATATTGAAAAGGCATTTGAACATGTAGACGGTCGAAATGATGGTTCTACTCGCGAAATGAAGCCGGTTGAAAAGCGAAGAGCTATTCAGTATAGCGCATCGATGACTACGAAGAAATATGGAACACTTGCAGGTGTCCCGTTTGTAGAGTGGATTGTTCCAGCAGGAAACCCTGATATTCGCCCCGCTAATCCGATGAAAGCACGTTATATTACAATTCACGAAACTGCAAACACTGCCCGCGGTGCAAATGCTGAAAACCATGCGAAGTATTTATATAAACAAGCAACGGAAGGTACGTTCCGAACAGCTTCATGGCATTTTACTGTAGACGATAAACAAATTTATCAGCACTTACCAACAAATGAAAACGGTTGGCATGCAGGAGATGGGGATGGATCAGGAAATAGAGAATCTATCGGGATTGAAATTTCAGTTAACCAAGATGGAGATTACAATAAAGCGTTAGAGAATGCAAAGAGACTTGCAGGTTATTTAATGAACAAAGAAGGTATTAGTGCGGACCACATTTATAGGCATCAACAATGGAGCGGGAAAAACTGTCCTGATATTTTAATTTCTCGTGGGAATTGGACTGGCTTCGTACAAGGTATTCAATGGTATGCAAATGTTAACGCACAAATTGATTCGCCTTTACAAGAAAGAAATGAGCTATTTGATTCCAATGAATATAATCCAGCTGAACCTAATATGGAGCTTGTAGTGAATGGTGATGGTATAAACGTACGTAGTGGTTCGGGACTTGAACATCATATCGTTCGTAAAGCTTCAAACGGAGATCGTTACAAAGTGTTAGCAGTTAAAAATGGTTGGTATAAAGTAGGTAACGATGAGTGGATTTTCTATAACCCAAGTTGGATTAAAATAAACTATAATATGCCACATAAAGAAGTACAAAAACCAAAAGATGATATTACAGGTGGATGGTTTGAAGGGAACATTCGTAAGCTGAACAGCCTTGGAATTATGCACGGTGAAGGAAATGGTGTATTTGCGCCTTATCGTAATGTAACGAGAGCTGAGTTTGCTGCATTAATTTCAAATGCTCTCAAGCTACCGGAAGGAGATAAGTCATTTGTAGACATTAACAAAGCGCATCCATCACTTCATAGCGGTATTAAACGTAGTGCAAGTGCAGGAATTATTAACGGTCGTGGCGGCGGGATTTTTGATCCTAACGCATCTATCACACGTGAAGAAGCATCGATCATGATTGACAACGCATTACAGTATAAAGGTGTTACAGGTGAATTAGTTGCATTGTCATTTAGGGATAAACATTTGATCACATATAAACAGCCTGTTCAACGATTATATAGTTTAAAGGTAGTTACAGGTGTTGGAAATAATGTGTTTAATCCGAAAGGCACGACAACTCGTGGTGAAGCAGCTGCCTTTTTAGTAAAGATGTTAGATGCAAGTCAAAAATAGAAAGAATGATAAAGGAGCTATCCAAAATGAGAATTTGGAACAGCTCCTTTTTATATAAGCCCTTATTAAGCCCCTTCCAAGCCCCTTCCAAGCCCCTTATAAGCACCTACCAAGTAATAAATCACTAAGAAAAAACAAAACAAAAACAACTACAAGAACAAAAAAGCGCGAAAAAATAAAACCGTCGTTGTAGTAGTTAAAAAAATTTGGAATTCAACTGCAAAAACCAATCCCTCACTCCTATATGTATATTGAAGGATTGAAATCTGCCTTTTTATAAGTGCGAGGGGGAGTTAAACATATGGCGGTGTACCGTAATGTGCAAGTGAACTTTTGGCAAGATGAATTCATATTAGATTTAACGCCAGAGGAGCGTTATTTTTACATATATTTGTTAACTGGTACGAAAACGAAGCAATGTGGAGTTTACGTATTACCGAAGCGAGTGGCAGAGCTGGAAACAGGTTACAGTATGGAAACTGTTGAGAAATTGTTAAGTAGATTTGTGGAATACGGCAAGATTTTATATGATGCGGAAACGAAAGAGTTATATATAATAAATTGGCTACACTATAATCCTATTTTAAATACGAATGTAGAAAAATGTGTGTTACGTGAGTTAAAGACTGTAAAAAATAAAGAATTCATACATATGTTTTTACGTACGTGTCTGGAAGAAAAATGGAAGATCCCATTGTTATTGCAGTATTTTGGTATGCCAGAGGAAGAGGATACTAGTAGTTTACAAGAAGTTGTTGAAGAAATAAAAGATGTGGAAGTGGAAGAGGACACTCTACATAGTGAAGTTTATAAGTTTTACGAGCAACATATAAGTAGTCTATCCCCATATATCGTGAAGGAATTGAAAGAATGGATACGAAAAGTTTCAGGAGAGAGAGTATTAGAGGCGCTTAAAATTGCGTTTGAACAGAATAAGAGAACGCTCGCTTATGTGAAGGGGATTTTGAGGAATTGGTGTATCGAATATGGTGGAGAGAAGTGTGTAATGGGTAGTTTAGAGAGAAGGAGAAGTGTTTTGAGTAGTGTGTTTTAATTTACATTAATTTAATATAGAATGTATGTTCGTTTCGGTAGATTTTATGCTATACTACCATTAAATAAGGATGTTTTTATAATGGATAAAAGATGCGGGGGAACAAAGTTTGACTACAAATACAACTCGGTTATTTCAATATATTCATATGACAGAAAAACAGGAACAATTATCACTGCTATATTTACAAACAAAAGAAGAAGAGATTTTGAAAGATATTCAATTAACGACAATTCGAGATCAAAGAAGAGGCGATTTTGCTGAGCGGTTTATAAATGATTTTAGGAAAGTGCATAAGCAAGATCCAGCTTTCTTACGATTATTCTATTACTTGTTAGGGGAGCAGTTGTTAAATGTTCTTATAATAAGGTTTAAATATGTAGATTTTTCTAATATGAAGGTTTATTTAGAAAAAAGTGCACTTCCATTGGATCAACTTGTAGTCATTGCATGTAAATATTTAACTAATATCTCTAGTTATGTGAATGAGGCGTATAGTTTTCTGAAAGAGTTAACAAAAGAGAATCCGAACTATATAGAGAGACAATTACATACTTTACTAAATAAGCAACAACTATCACTACTTCTCGTAATGTTTGAAGTAGATTATGAGAGGTTCCATACGTATAGCTCTTTATTGGAAGAGAGATTAAAAGAACATGCTGAATTTATTTTGAATTTGAATGGGGAAAAGGAAAAGATTGAAGCAACTGAAAGATATATAAAAGATGAAAGTGATAGGGAATTATTTTTAGGTGGAAATTTACCGGACTATATTTGGCGACTGTTATTTCATGTCCATAAGTATTCAAACGTTGCGAGGCGATATGTGGAAATATTAGCAAAGAAAAACGTGTGGGGGTTTATAAATCATGCTACGTGTTACGTGTGTCAAACTCTCAATCAGCCTCAAAACTATAAACGAACAGGGAGTGTAAATAAGAAAACCTATAATGAAATTCAAAGTTTTTGTAAACAGTTTTGGATTTCTGAGGAAAGATTCTTTGCGCACCGCCTGAGGCAACATGATTTAAATAATGAAGAATTTTGTAAAGCGTATGAATATGAAATGTTATGCTCCGTGGCGGAAGAAAATCCTGAATTTGTTCAACGTACTTTGCAGTATATAAGTAAAAGTAATTACCTCATAATCGCACGAACGTTAGCTGAAAAAGGACATGAGTTAAATAGAGGGAGAATGCGAGAAGAATTTTTTATCGCTGCTTTGCAACTTAAGTTGTCTACGGTGCGGGATACGTATCGTGATTATTTACTCGGGAAATTGTCATTTGATGAAATGAAGCAAATACTTACAAACCCGAAATATAGAAATATGTATTGGGATATGCCAGTTTTAGAAGTTGTACTTCTTTGGGATATAGATGATGTAGCAAAAAGAGAAGCGGCACTTACCTTGCAATTTGGAGATGTATATAGTGTTAATTTATATGAACTTCTGTATGAGTGTTCAATTAGAGGAATAGAACCAGAACAAATAATAGAAGATCTACTTTCTTATGGGCTAAGTAAGGAAAAGCTGATCGATTATTCAGTTGAACAAGTCTCACATTATGTAGAAGAGAGAAATAAAGCGAAGGAAGCGCTCGTTACAATCATTGTAAAAGAACAGGCATACATAATGGAACGATTTGATACGTATTCTGCTGAGGCAAAAGCGTATATTTTGAATGAATTAGCAAGAGATAACAAGGTTGAAATACGTCCAGTTTTAATTAAAAACTTAGGTGATTCATCTAAAAAATTACGTAAGTCTATAGTTGAGCTGCTTTCAAAAGACATAGAAGCGGCAGAATATGTAGCGGTTGAACTGAATAATAAAAAGAAAATTGTTCGTGAAAATGTGATGAAACTGCTTATAGAGTATAAGATCGAAAAATATACAGAACTTGTACAGGAAGCTTTGCAAGATAAGAAGAATGCCTCTTTGGCCGAGAAGTTTGCTCCGTTACTTGAAACGGAGAGAAGCGCAGAAAATATAGAAGAACTTTGTGGCCGTATCGTAACGGAACAAAAAAGAAATTCACTTCTGCAATTGATTGGGGATGAACCACAAATCCGTCTTCGTCATTCTAATGAAATTGCCGATGCTACAATTCCATTAGCTTATTTGCAGCAGTACATTTCAGATTCTGTTATCGAGAAGAAAGAAGAAGCTGAAGCGATTGGGAGTACTTTAAATGAACAGGACTTGAAAGAATGTGTGCAAGAAATATATCAAACATGGATTTCTCAAGATGCAGATGTGAAGAAACGCGGTATTCTTTCGTTATATGGAATATATAGTGATGACAAAATGGTCGGCATACTGAAAAAGCAAATCGATGAATGGGTGCTCGATATGCGAGGGAAAATTGCAGCTGATGCTGTTCGGGCTTTAGGCTTGTCCTCATCTAAGCTTGCACTTATGTCTATTCATGCAATGGCCTTTAAATATAAACATAAACAAGTGCGTAATGCGGCAAAAGAAGCACTAAGTCTCGCTGCAAAAACACGTAGTATAACGGAAGAGGAGCTGGAAGATCAACTGGTACCAAATCTTGGTTTCAATATACGTGGTGAGAAGGAGATTGATTTTGGGAATAGGTGTTTTACGGCCATATTAACTGCAGAGTCAAAAATTGAATTAGAGACAGAAGAAGGGAAACGTATGAAGTCACTTCCAAAGCCGAATGCAAAAGATGATATAGAAAAAGCTGAATTAGCTAAGAGAGAGGTATCCACTTTAAAGAAAGAGCTTCGAAGTGCTCTTTCCATGCAGAAACAACGTTTGGAAGCTGCTCTATCAAGAAAGCGCTATTGGTCATACGATTCGTGGAAGGCGCTATTTCTGGAGAATCCAATTATGAAGCAATTTGCAACTTCACTTATTTGGGGTGAATATACGGAAGGAAAGTTACTGGAAATGTTCCGTTATGCGGAGGATGGTACGTTTTATTCGGTGATAGGAGAGAATCATGAATTTTCGTCTGGAACCGTGATTGGTTTCATTCATCCGTTAGAATTATCCGAAACGGAAAAGGAATTGTGGAAAGAGCAACTGGAACATTCTAAGATTGTCCAGCCGTTCTTACAAATGGAACGTCCAGTGTTTGTAGTAGAGGAAAATGATAAGGTTACTGTTGAGAGGTTTGGTGGTATTTTATTAAATGGTCGCTCGTTATTCGGTAAGATGACGAAACTTGGATGGATTCGCGGATCAGTTCAAGATGGCGGTGTGTATTATACGTTTTATAAAGAAGATACTCGTACTGGATTAGGGGCACAACTGTCATTTAGCGGAGCGCCGATTGGCTATGAAAATGAAGAAGATATATGTGTGTATGATATTGAATTTTATAAAGCAGGTACAGTGAATCGTGGTTCATATGAATACGATGAAATTGATGATGAAAGACGCATTGTGCCAAAAGAAGTAGATAAGTATTTCTTTAGTGAAATATTATATGATGTACAATTAGCGACCGATTCAAATCTTGGTCATAATGAAAGCTGGCGTAATAAACGATAAAAATTCCCCCTTCATTTGTAGGAAAATGAAGGGGGTTTTCAACTTTTCAAAAAGGTTCTTTCAAAATAGAAGCGAATAGTTTGAGAAAGGAGGGGTTATATGGAAGTTGTTATAAAGAAGAAACGAACTAGGGGTAAGAAAATTTTCATTTGGTCTAGTAGTATCGTTCTTTTATTAGTTATTTGTACAGCGATTTTTTTAAACATATATACGCTGAAATCTGTGCCAAAGATAGATGGAACGATAAAACTAGAGGATTTACAACGTGCTGTTACGGTAAAGCGAGATAGTAAAGGAGTACCACATATTAAAGCGGAAAATGCACATGATTTATATTTTTCGCAAGGGTATGTACAAGCGCAAGATCGATTATTTCAAATGGATTTAAGTAGAAGGCAGGCTTCTGGGATGTTAAGTGAAGTGGTGGGGGAAGCAGCTGTTGATCGAGATAAGTTGTTTCGAACGCTCGGTTTACGGCGAGCAGCCGAAGCGTCTGTTAGTCAATATGATGGGGAGGCGAAAGATGCTCTGCAGTCATTTGCAGATGGGGTGAACGCTTTTATACGCGAGGCAAAAGAGGAAAAGAAATTGCCGGTCGAGTTTACTATATTAGGCTATGAACCTGCTGAATGGTCTATTGTTGATACGTTAACAATTGGAAAGTATATGGCGTTTGATTTAGGCGGACATTGGCATGGACAGGCATTTCGATATTGGGCGCTGAAAAATTTGCCGAAAGAGCAAGCAAATGAGTTATTTCCTACATATCCGAAAGATGCGCCTAGATTGCTAGCTGAACTCGAGAATACAAATGTGAATGTTGTACAAAGTTTTGCAAAAGCAATCATTCCACCAGAGTTTAATGGTAGTAACAACTGGGTTATAAGCGGTGAGAAGAGTGCATCTGGTAAGCCGATTTTAGCGGATGATCCTCATTTATCTCTTGCGACACCTTCTATTTGGTATCAATCGAAACTTGAGATGAAAGATTTACATGTGAGTGGCGTTATTTTCGCTGGCGTACCCGGGGTTATATTAGGACACAATGACAAAATAGCATGGGGCGTTACGAATACAGGTCCTGATGTACAAGATTTATATATTGAGAAGAGAAATCCTAATAATGAAAATGAATTTCTGTATAACGATAAGTGGGAAAAAGCTACCGTTGTGGATGAATCTATTAAAGTAAAAGGCGGAAAGACAATACCGTATAACGTTACCGTTACGAGGCATGGTCCAGTTATTTCAGAGTTTGCGGATAAGGGGAAGAAGAAAACGAAAACAGTATTCGCTTTGAAATGGACTGCTTTGGAGCCTTCCGCTGAATTAAAGGCTGTATTAAATATGAATAAGGCGAAAGACTGGAATGAGTTTGAAACGGCACTGCAAGATTTTCATACACCAACTCAAAATTTTGTATTTGCATCAAACGACGGCACAATTGCTTATAAAGCAAATGGAAATATACCAGTGCGTAAAAAAGGTGATGGTAGTCTGCCTGTGCCAGGATGGACAGATGAATATGAATGGGAAGGGTATATCCCGTATGATCAACTTCCAAAAGTAATCAATCCAAAACAAGGGTTTATTTCAACTGCGAATAATAAAATTGTAGATGATAATTATCCGTACCATATTAGTAATACGTGGGCGCAGCCATATAGGCAAATGCGTATTCAAGAGTTTTTACAAGAGAAGGAAAAATATACAGTGAAAGATTTAGAAAAATTACAGATGGATCAAAAAAATTTATACGGGAAAGAATTTACTCCTATATTTTTAAAAGAGTTAAATAAAGTATCTTTAAATGAAGTAGAGAAAGAAGGTGTAAAACAATTAACGAAGTGGAATTTTTACGATAGTAAAGATGAGGCGGCACCGTTACTATTCCATTTGTTAATGAAAGAGATTTCAAATACGTTATTTTCAAAAGAAATACCGAAAGATGTGATGGAGTTATTTGAAGGGAAGTCACAAGTTGTGGATGAATTGATTCGAAAAGAAGTAGCAGGAGAAAATAGCGCTTGGTTTAAGAAATACGGGGGCTTCACAAAAGTTGTGCATACATCGTACGAGAATGTAATGAAGAAATTACAGAAGGAATATGGACCCGATGTTACAGAGTGGAAGTGGGGCGATTACCATCAACTTGCTTTTACACATCCAATTTCAAAATCATCTAGTATGTTAGCACTACTTGCATTTAATCGTGAGAAACCAGTTCCAATTGGCGGAAGTCAAGTTACCGTTCAAGCGGCGAGTTACGGAGATAACGGTATTGTCAATCACGGAGCTTCTTGGCGATTCGTTATTGATACGAAAGATATGTCAAACGGTTATCATATTGTAGGACCAGGACAATCAGGACATTTTAGAAGTGATTGGTATCATGATCAAATAGATGATTGGGTAAATGGCACGTATCATACGACTACATTGAATACGGAGGGGATAGAAGGGAAGGTGTTAAATTTGGAGCCGAAGTGATAGAGTGTTTTTGTTTATGGAGAGGACTAGTAATAATCTTTTTGATAATGAAATCTTATCATTTAGAACATAACCCAGTTCTTAAATCATTTTAACAGCCAGCCTACTATCATTTAATTGGATAGTAGGCTGTTTCCATCTTCGAAATACGCTGTAGCAACTTCTTCAGGATTACGATTATTTCTACATGCTGCAAGTGCTGTAACTAATAAAGCCATTACAACTATTAACATGATCATTCCAGTTTTAAGGGGAATTAGTTAACAAAGACCAGATATTATTTGCAACAGAACTGTTCCTCTGTACCCCTTGTTTCATCATTTTTCTAGGCCATCCAACTTGACAAATGTTTTTTTATCAAACTACAATGAAAATCATTATCAATAATAGAGGGAGGATATTTTTGTAAATAAATGAAAAACAATATATTTATAGGTTAATAACTAGATGTTGTTAAGTCGTATGTACTATTTTTAGTTTAGCGTTGCCCAGAATGTACACCAATTAATCTCACGAATTACAAGAAAACTATAATTGAAATGAGGCTTGCATTGTGAAGTTGGACGTGAATGAGTTAGCAGGGTATCTTGCCAATACTCCTTTCCGAGTAGAAGGAGTATATCGTTATGCTAAAAATCCAGGTGTGCCTTGTGCTGAGTCTACAGATTCTTTCCCAGGATTTGTATTTCCACTTACAGGGAAGACGCAATTTCAATTTAATGGTACGCCGTATATCCTTTCCCCAGGAAAAGTTATACATGGGGGTGCAAAAATGACATTAGCCCATAAAATGCTTGGTGAAATAAACTGGGAATATATTCTTGTTTTATATCGGATAAGCAATTCAGAACGAGAAGACTCTGGCTTTACTCATCAGCATTTTGAATTGTTAACAGGACAATCTCCTCGTCTTGTCGAATTACTTATGCGTCTTTGGGATGTGTATAATCAGCGAGGAGGCATTTCGATGTTTCAGGCTGAAATGCTGTTTCGCGAAGCGTTGAATGAAGCTTTATTAAGTGTTGTCAATAGAGAAAACAACTATGAATCGCATACTTTATTCGAACGAATATCTAGTTACGTTCATAAATACTATTATAAAGATATTACAATAAATGCGCTTACAGAACAAAATAATGTTAATCGAAATCGTCTTTCTTACGTGTTTAGAAAGCATGCAGGTATGGGGCCAGCAGAATATTTATTGAACTATCGTATAAAGATGGCTCAAAAAATGTTATGTACAAGTGGTGTGCCTGTACAACAAATTGCGCAGGCTGTTGGAATCGCAGACCCTTTTTATTTTAGTAGAGTTTTCAAGAAGCGAGTTGGCATTTCGCCTACTAAATATCGCGAGAAGTTCATCAATAATCCATACTAATGTCAACAGAGGTCCATTCTTATTTGAAAATCACTGTTCTATACTTATGGAGAGTTAAAGGAAACATTAGATTGAAAGTACTTTCATTGAAATCACTCCTTTGTACTATCTGAATGAAAAGTTCTGGCCTGAGCATTTTCTTTTTAAGCGTAATAACGACTTTTTTACTTAGATTACTGTAATATAGCGGAAGTTGAAAATGAGGAGGGATCATTATCCATTACCAACCTATTAAACTAAATGACGAGTTATCTAAAATTAACGATTATTGGTATCCACAAGTGATTAGTGAAATGAATGACGATCAAATTCAGCTTTTTAAAGCTAATGGAGATTTTATATGGCATGAGCATCCTAATACAGATAAGCTATTTATTGTGCTTGAAGGGGAGATGTTCATCGATTTTCGTGATGGACAGGTGAAAATTTCTAAAGGCGAGATGTTTATTGTCCCGAGGGGCGTTGAGCATAAACCGTTCACTGAAAAGGAATCCCACATTATGTTGGTAGAGCCTAAAAGGGAAATGGATTGATAATCGTAAAAAGATAAAAAAGGAGCGGAAATCCGTTCCTTTTTTATTTATCTTACTATTTTTGGAAACTTAGTGTGAATAAAATGTGAATAAGGGATGAATAGCATTTTTATCAATAAAAATTTATTGGATTTTTTGTGGAATATATATGAAACGTTGTATAAAATAATCAAGAAAGCCAAAAATTATAGGGGGAAAGTTGTGAAGAAAAATAAGAGTTTAATAAGTTTTTTAGGAGTGTTTATTATGCTGTTTTCTTTTTGTTTTCAAGGAAATGTACAGGCAGATGTAAATACTGTTCAATCTGGAAAAATTAAATCAGGAAATGTAACGGTATGGGAAGTTGGAAATATAGCGAAAGTGTTAGCTGATGTAGAGCGCTTAAATTTAAATACAGTAAATGTACCGATTCAGGTAGATATTCCGAATGTGACTTCTACGAACATGGTAATTAATCAAGCGCAAAAGCAACAGGCTATTATTTTAATTCAAGAATTATTAAAGCGTAATATTCAAGTTATAGTAGAACCGTTCCCATATATTCAGCAAGGAAATGTTGGAGAAACGGAATGGAATCCAAGTAATATTAATGATTTCTTCTGGAATTGGAAAACGGTTATTTTGCAAGACATCTTTAACTCGATTACAAGTAAATACAATGTGTACGGGCTCAAGATTGCTTCTAATTTCGTGAATATGGAATATGCAGAAGGATATTGGAGCGATACGATTGATTTTGTTCGCCAGCAGTATAAAGGAAATGTTTTGTATCAAATGAATTGGTGGTTAACAGCAAGCTGGGATCCTTCATATGAAGCGAAGTTTGTTGAGAAAATAAATCGTCCGTATTTAAAGAAGGTAGACATTGTTAGTATCGATAGTTGGTTTGAAGTTTCGGAAAAAAGAAATCCATCATACGAAGAAGTGAAGCAAAGTTTATTTGCGACGACAGTGTATAACCGTGGACAAAATGTTGTTCAACAACTAGAACAATTACATAAAGCAACAGGAAAACCGGTTTATTTTGGTGGATTTAACGTTCCGGCGCGTGAACTAGGCTTACAAAATCCGTGGAATCCAGATGTTTCTAATGTGTTTTCAAAAGACGTACAATTAAACGGATGGCGCGCTTACCGTGACGTATTAGAACCGAAGCCATATTTTAAAGGCTTTTCAATTTGGTTTATTGGATCAAATAATAGTACGCATGCGTATCAAATACATAGTCAAGAAACGGCGGCAGTTATTAACGGCTGGTACCGAAAATAATTTTTATAAAATAGGTAAGTTTTAAAGTTTACCACATATATTTCTAGTGAAAGGCCTTTCACCATCTTATCACCTAGGGGGCAATCATAATGAAATTTTTGTCTTACCTTACAGTAATTTTGGTGATTCTTGGCGGTTTGAATTGGTTATTTGTAGCGTTAGATTACAATGTAGTTGAGAAATGGTTTGGTTCTATGCCGGCGCTTGTGGACACTATTTATTGGCTCATTGGTCTTTCTGCAATTTATCAAATTTTTGATCGGTTCTTTACGGATAATTAGCTATTATTCTTTTATTACTAGAGTGTTAAGTACGATTATGTACTTAACACTTTTTTGTGTGTTTATAAAAATATTGGCACTTGCAAGCGATTCCATTGCGTCTTACGCCGTAATAATAGAAAACAAATTGACCGTGTCTTGTATTGTGAGGTATAATTCAGAAAGTTTAAAAAATAAAAGATGAGAAATAGGGAGGTTATTAGGGTGATGGAAAGAGTGTATAATTTTTCAGCAGGACCATCAATACTCCCTTTGCCAGTTTTAGAGAAAGTGCAAAAGGAGCTTGTAAATTATAACGGGACAGGCATGTCTATTATGGAAATGAGTCATAGATCTTCTTATTTTCAAAGTATTATAGATGAAGCGGGTAGCTTACTTCGTGAATTAATGAACATTCCTGATGAGTATGAAGTATTGTTTTTACAAGGTGGTGCTTCATTACAATTCTCTATGATACCGTTAAATTTAATGAATACGTATAAAAAAGCAGGGTACGTATTGACTGGTTCATGGTCTAAAAAGGCACTGCAAGAAGCTGAAAAAGTTGGAGAAGTACAAGTGATTGCTTCTTCTGAAAATGAGAAGTTTACGACAATTCCTAAACTGGATGGTTTACTAGGCGATGAAAAACTAGATTATGTACATATAACAACGAACAATACAATTGAGGGTACGAAATATGTGGACATTCCACATGTAGATAAAGTACCACTCGTTGCGGATATGTCCTCAAATATTTTATCAGAACGATATGATGTTTCAAAGTTTGGTCTTATATATGCGGGAGCGCAAAAGAATCTAGGGCCAGCGGGCTTAACGATTGCAATTATAAAAAGAGATTTAATTGGGGGAGCAGATCGCTCTTGTCCTACAATGTTAAACTATGAAACTTACAGCAAAAATAACTCCTTATATAATACACCGCCGTCCTTTAGTATTTACGTAACGAAACTTGTACTAGAGTGGCTGAAAGAGCAAGGTGGGGTATCTGCGATTGAAGAACAAAATAGAATGAAATCTTCACTACTTTATAATTTCTTAGATGAATCAAAATTGTTTACTTCACCAGTTGATCCTACGTATCGATCACTTATGAACATTCCGTTTACAACACCGTCAGAAGAGCTGAACAGTGAGTTTCTACAAAAAGCGAAAGAACGAGGACTTGTTACACTAAAAGGACATCGATCAGTCGGTGGTATGCGCGCTAGTATTTACAATGCGATGCCAGCACACGGCGTACAGCAATTAGTAAATTATATGAAGGAATTTGAGCTTGAGAATAGATAGGGAGATGGGGATATGTTTCGTGTTCAAACGTTAAATCAAATTGCAGAAAAAGGTTTGCAAGTGCTTAGCGGAGAGCACTATGAAGTAGGGGAGAGAATGGATCACCCAGACGGTATTTTACTTCGCAGCTATTCTTTACATCAAGAAGAGTTTTCAAAAGATTTAAAGGCGATTGCCAGAGCTGGTGCTGGTGTAAATAATATTCCTGTCGAGCGATGTACAGAAAAAGGGATTGTAGTATTTAATACGCCAGGGGCAAATGCTAATGCAGTAAAGGAACTCATTATCGCCAGTCTTATTATGTCTTCACGTAACATTATTAACGGAGTAAGCTGGACGAAAAATTTAGAGGGTGAAGAAGTACCGCAGCTTGTTGAATCAGGGAAAAAACAATTTGTTGGATCTGAAATTGCGGGAAAACGTCTAGGAGTTATCGGACTTGGCGCAATTGGTGCTTTAGTTGCGAACGATGCGTTAGCTTTAGGGATGGATGTTGTCGGATACGATCCTTACATTTCAGTTGAAACAGCTTGGCGCCTTTCTACACATGTGCAAAGAGCATTTAGTTTAGATGAAATTTTCGCAACGTGTGATTATATAACACTGCATATTCCACTTACGAATCAAACGAAGGGGATTATTGGTGAACACGCTGTAGAGAAGATGAAAAAAGGGATGCGTCTATTCAATTTTTCTAGAGGTGAACTTGTAGATGAAAAGGTTCTTCAAAAAGCGTTAGAAGAAGATGTTATTGCACATTACGTAACGGACTTCCCAAATGAAAATGTGATAAAGATGAAAAATGTAACAGCGACGCCTCACCTTGGTGCATCTACGTCTGAATCAGAAGAAAATTGTGCAGTCATGGCAGCGCGTCAATTACGTGAATATTTAGAGACAGGAAATATTCGTAACTCAGTCAACTATCCAAACGTAGAATTGCCGTATATCGGAAAGAAACGTATTACAATCATGCATCAAAACGTTCCGAACATGGTAGGACAAATTACAGGATGTTTAGCAGAACATCATATAAATATTGCGGATATGATTAATCGTAGTAAACATTCTTGGGCGTACACGATGATTGATATTGATAACGGAATTGATGATATAATAAAAGAGAACATTGTGGAAAATATAAGCAAAATTACAGGTGTTGTAGCCGTTCGAATGATTGTGTAAAGGAGAGAGGAATGTGGCAAAAATCCGACCGTTTCGGGCCATTCGTCCAGTAGAAGAAAAAGCAGCACAAGTTGCAGCTTTACCATATGACGTATTAAATAGTGAAGAAGCAAGAGAGGTTGTAAAAGGGAATCCGTATTCTTTCTTACACGTTGATAAAGCAGAAATTGATTTAGACCCAGCGCTTTCACCGTACGATGATCGCGTATATGAAAAAGCGGGTGAAAATTTAAATCGATTGATACGAGAAGAAGTGTTCATTCAAGACGAAGAGCCAGCACTATATATTTATGAACTGACGATGCAAGGAAGAACGCAGTCCGGTCTTGTCGTTTGTACATCTATTGATGAGTATGAAGACGATACAATTAAAAAACATGAAAGAACGCGCCATGAAAAAGAACTTGATCGTATTCGCCACGTAGATGTGTGTGACGCAAATACAGGTCCTATCTTTTTAACGTATCGTACAAAAGAAGAAGTGAAACGTTTCATCGCAAACTGGAAGGCAGAACATACGCCAATCTATACATTTACAGCGGAAGACGGGGTTAGGCATGTTGCTTGGAAAATAACAGATGAAGAAGTAATTGCAGGCCTAGTAAACGTATTTGAAGACATTCCTAATCTTTACATTGCAGATGGACATCACCGCTCCGCATCAGCTGCGAAAGTAGGGCTTATGCGAAGAGAACAATATCCGAATTACACAGGAGAAGAAGAGTTTAATTTCTTCCTATCAGTTTTATTCCCTCACGATGAATTATCAATTTGGGACTATAACCGAGTTGTGAAAGATTTAAATGGCTTGTCAGAGGAGCAGTTTTTAAATCAAATTACGCAGTACTTTTATGTAGAAGAAGCATCTGTTTCTCCGTATAAACCAAATGAACCAAAAACATTTGGCATGTATGTGAACGAGAAGTGGTATAAGCTCACAGTGAAAGAGGAAACGTTTGATGCGAATGATCTTGTGAAAGGTTTAGATGTATCTATTCTGCAAGATCACTTATTAAGCCAAGTACTTGAAATACATGATCCGCGATCTGATTCACGTATCGACTTTGTCGGAGGAATCCGCGGATTAGAAGAACTAGAACGCCTTGTAAATAGCGGTGAATATAAAGCGGCGTTCTCGCTATATCCGACATCAATGGAATCTTTATTAGCAATCGCAGACGCTGGAGAAGTTATGCCGCCAAAATCAACGTGGTTTGAACCGAAACTGCGTAGTGGGTTATTTGTACATTCTTTAAAATAATGATAGACTTCATTAGTTTGAAAAACCGAAATGATTTTAGTTTCGGTTTTTCTTATTTTAAAAGAGTTAAGGACATTCCTAGTATTACAAGAAATGTCCTTTCCACTAAATTATAGGGTATTTTGCTGAAATTCAAACTCTAAAATTAGTTTACTAGTTTGACCTGCAAACTGATAATGATAGGATCCTCTCAGGTTTTTTAAGTTACCGGTAGCTTTAATAATTGTTCCTGGAGAATCTAAATTTCCTTTATCAAATATTCCTTGCTCTATAGCTGTAAATGTCCCTTGTTGCCCCTTATAAATCCCTTCAAAGTGTAAAAATCCAGAAATTTTAGCAGTAGCCAAGTGACCATCATTTATATTTGAGTCTAAATAATATAATAAGTATTCAACAAAAGCCTTTCCTTTTAATTCCCCATCAATATCATATTCAACATGAGCAATATTAATAGGGAAATCTTTTTTATTATCATCGATTGGTTTTTCATCCCATTTACTTACTGTAAATGTTACTTCCATACACGTAATCTCCCTCCAATTATATACTTTTAAAAAGTACCAATTCACAGACATATCTCATAGGAGTGTTTTTATTCATTCCACGCCACTCTCTAAAATAGAAAAAGATACATTTTCACAATCAATTTCCGCCATCGCACCGTAAGGTAAAATAAACTTCGGTTCAGTATGGCCGAAATTTAAATTATAAAGGATCGGCAAATCCTCTAAATGATGTTCCTTCATAACCTGCAGTATTTGATGTTTATATTCTTCATAATATTGTTCATCTTTCGGTTTACCAAAAATGATACCTTTTGCTTTTTGCAGAATGCCTTGCGCTGCATAATTTCGCAACCAATACTTTATATAACTTGGTTCTGGATGATCTTCAGAAGTTTCAAAGAAGAGAATGCTATCCTCCCAATATTTTTTCTCAGGCCAAAGTTCCGTTCCTTTTGCAAATTCCAGTACTTCTATACAACCACCAATTAAACGACCTTGTACAGTGGTAGAGCCTTGAAGTAACTCATATCCATTGTTTTGTTGCATCGTACGTCTTGTATCCTTATTTATCTCTATCCATTCTAAACGCTCACTCGTCCATTCATGAGCTGGTTGAATTTCGCCAATCGTTTCATTGGAAAAGAGAGTTCGATTTACCATTTCAATTGTATATGGATCCATTTCTACATTTTCGGCAAAGTCGGTCAAAATTGCCGGACCGTATAAAGAGGAAAGGCCTGCTTTATGACAAAATAAATGTGAAATAGTAACGTCAGAGTATCCCATAAAAATTTTCGGATTTTCACGTATTACATTAAAATCTATATGAGGAAGTAAGCGAATGCTATCTTCACCGCCAATATTCGCAATAATTGCTTTCACGCGCGTATCTTGAAATGCTGTCATTAAATCTTCCGCACGAGCTTGTGGGTTGTTATAAATGAATTCGCTACCTTTTAAACTATTTGGCATGGGAACAACCGTAAGACCGAAAACTTCTTCTAACCTCTTTACCCCTTGCTCATATCGCCATCTTATTTCAGGATCACCTGCTCCTCCCCATGAAGGACTTACTGTTGCCACAATATCTCCTGCCTGTAATCTCTTTGGTTTTATTAACATGTTAACTCCGCTCCTACATAATGTAATGGACTATGATTATCAAACTGTAGTATTGAAAAATATGATGCATGACATTAGTTTCTTCATCATCAATTCGTTTACCTGCTGGGATTCAAGAATTCAGTCTTAGTATTGAATTGCATTTGAGAATTACAGTATGCAACATTGCATGAGAAAGAGGGGTGCTATTTTCTGCGAGCTGTAACTGTAATGATTATAAGTTTGTCGTATTCAATCCAAAAAATAAAATCATCATGAATGGAAAGGGTACAGTTTTTCCTGAACAAGAAAGCATTGCCTTTAGGCACTTGGGATGAAAGTGGGATTGGATCTGGAGTGTCACTAAAAATTGCAACGTTCGTGGTACTTTAAGTGTCTGAAGTATAGGGAGTTTCTTCGTTTTTTTTGTTGGGGTTTTTAGGGGAGTATTCTTTAATTATTAGATAGAGAGATAAAATGAAAAATACACCTAATTACTAGGTGTATTTTTTAGATTTGAAAACCACATATGTATTGAAATTTTCTCTTGGGTAGAGTGGATCACAATAGAAATCATGTATATATATAATATTCGTTACATCGAATGGTTTCCTTGTAAATATATGAAAATGGTAAACTAAATAGATTTCAATTTGGACAACTTAAATACCTATACCATGTTCAGAATTAGCAGGAGCACCGCCAGTATGTCCATGAGATTCAACTTTCGGAGCAGGGAAATGTGTATGCCCTTCTTGTTTAGGAGCTCCACCAGTGTCGCCGATGTTTAATGCAGGAGCGCCGCCAGTATGTCCCTCAGAAAAAGAAGGAGCAGGTGGAGAAGGGAAGTGAGCATGTCCAGCTTGATTTGTGAAACCTGCGTTTAAGCCAAATGCAGCAATACCCGTAAATACAATACCTACAGCAATTTTACCAATTGTTTTTTTCATTTTTTTAACCCTCTTTCATTTGATTTTTTTGCTACTGTACTATTAAAGAAGTATAAACTTGCTTTCTCATGTTGTTGTTTGTTATAAAACGCAAGAGCTAGTTTTTCAAGATATTCAGAAACGTAACTATATAAGGATTCTCTATTGAAGTATTCAATTCCTTTTAAAACAATCGGTTCAATTTGATCTAATTCATTTTGATTCGTGAAAACTTCTAATATAGCAAAGTGATGTTTATACTCTTCATTACCGAGTTCAGAAATAAGTTGTTTCCCTATTTTAATGTAGTGGTTTGCTTTGTCTACAAGTCCTAATTTTTCATGTTCTTGTGCAAGTAAGAATATAGCTTTGTAGTGAGAAGGGAGTTTTTCAATGACTTGTGTCAGATGACGAATTGCTTCTTCAGATAGATTCTGGCTTGCATATAGTAGTCCTAAATTACCACGAATAAAAAGCTGTAAGGATTCTTCATTTAATTTTTGAAGAATATCTAACGCTTTGTTATAACTTTCCTCAGCTTGTTCAAAATGTCCAACATCTGCATAAGAAGCACCAAGTACACTTAAACAGGAAGAAATATTTCTTTCACATCCGTGTTGTATTTCGAAAATTTCTAATGCTTTAGAAGCATTTACAATGGCAAAACTTGGTTGTTGTTGATGGTAATGATAAGTTGCAAATCGGTAATAGAAATCAGCTTGTTCAATTTGGCTGTGTCCAGATAAAAGTGCTTGTGCTTTTAAGAAATTTTTGTCTGCTTCCTGATATTTATTGATAGCTGTTAAGTGAATCGCTTTATAATAATGATATAGATAAGATAAGTGTTTATCTTCTGTTTTTTCCTGGTCTTCTATGATTTGAAAACTATCTTTCGAGATTGATAGTCCATCTGTCAGAGCTGTATGTCGGAACTGCAGTAATGCGTAATATAACTGATAAAGTGGAATCGTTTCTGTTTCTTTCAAAAGTATTTCTTCATGTTCTTTTTTAGCTTCTTGAAACTGAATTTGTGCTTCCTTAACGTTTTGCGTTAAGATTGCATGGTACCAAGCTTCTAAATGTTTTGTTGTATATGTATGTCCCTTCAATGAAATGTTCATATTAGCCCCCTTGTATATTTTTTTATATAATTGTAACTATAATGGTAACACAATTAAAAGTAATTATATGGAATTTATTGTTTATAAAGAATATTCAGAATTATATAAGTCGGTAAAACCTGTCAGTCCATGTGTTTTTATGAAGAAAAGGACACAATTGACTATAGAATCTTAATAAAATGATGCCACATGTACAATACTAAAATAAAAGTTGAGAAAGTATGCATGAGGTGTGAATAGGGTAAGAAGGTAAAAATCCTAGCTACAATAGCTAGGATTTTTGTGTTAAATAGTCTCACCGTGAGCTTCTTGTTTCGGAGCAGGGAAATGTTCGTGCCCTTCAAGCTTCGGAGCAGGAGTATCGCCATGTCCTTCAAGTTTAGGAGCAGGAGTATCAGCATGGCTCTCAAGCTTCGGAGCAGGAGTATCGCCATGTCCTTCAAGTTTAGGAGCAGGAGTATCGCCATGAGCATCTAATTTTGGAGCAGGAAAATCACCATGTCCTTCAAGCTTCGGAGCAGGAGTATCAGCATGGCTCTCAAGTTTAGGAGTCGGCGTATCACCAACATTTAAAGCAGGAGCGCCAGTATTACCATGCGCTTCTAACGTAGGAGCAAAGAAGTCAGCGTGACTCTCTTGTTTAGGAGCCATTCCTTCTCCATGAGTATTCGTGTAGGCAGGGGAATCCCCACCATCGCCTTTATTATAAGCAGGAGCCCATGAATCTCCATGTGAATCTAATTTCGAGCTTAAATCAGCATGTGTCTCTTGTTTCGGAGTCCAAGTATCCCCTTTATTATATGATGAAATAGGGGGTCTTCCATGATCATAAGCAGGAGCGCCACCGTAGTCACCATGATTTTCTAATTTCGGAGCAAAAGTTTCACCGTGCTCAGCTTTTACAACGCCGCCATCCCCAATATTTACACCAAAAAGACCAAGGCTAAACACTGATAACCCTACAACAGCTGTACTAATTTTTCTTTTCAATCTATCTCTCTCCTTTTTATTGTTTTATTTCATTTTGTCTAAACGTGGTAGATAAAATGAAACGAATCGTAAAAAATTCCAAATATATTACGATATACGAATAATTCTGTGTAATATTTTGTAAAACCTCCTTGAAATTTGAATTTTATGAAAATAAAATTCGACATGGTTCATTATTCAACTAGTTGAATAAATTTTGATTGAGTTTTTATAAAGCTATTCGTTAACCTTAGGACCGAAAGTAGATCTTAATTTCTTTATACCGTGGTCATAAGGTTATTTTAGCTTTGAATTAAATTAAAGCCCTCTTGTTGTATATTTAAAAATTACAGTATGCATCATTGCATGAGAAAGAGGGTTGCTATTTTTTACGACCTGTAACTATAATAGTTACAGGTTGGTTGTATCCAATCAAAAATAAAATCATCATGAATGGAGATGTTTCATAATGGGTATGAAAAAAATAATTTTAGCAGGTGCTTTAGGAATCGCAGCATTATCAGGAACAAATGTACCAGGATTAGAACTAACAAAAGCGAGTGCAGCTTCTATTGAATCGAATTTCTCGACGTTAGAAGGACGAGTAGTAGAAGTAGATAACGGTGTAATTGTTGTAAAATCTAAGCAATACGAAGAACCTGTTAGCGTATATATAGATTCACTTTCAAATGTGAAAGTAGGAGATGAAGTAAAAGCTACTGGATCTATGATGCGTAATTTTACAGAATATATGGTTGCAACTGCAATTGAAAATACAACAAACAAATTAGGTATGCATATGAAAGAAGACGGCTCACCTGATTATGTAATTGGAGAAGTAGCAAAAGTAGGAACGATGGAAGATGAGGGAGACGGTGCTACTAAATATGCAGTAGTGGAGTATCCATCGCTAAACGGGAAGAAAGTGATTATTGATGTTTTCTTAACAAAGGGACAAGTATTTCATACGGGTGAGAAAGTGAAAATTGATATGAAGTATGTAGGCTGGGGCGGAAGTTCTATTAACTGGAACACAGTTGACCATATTGAAAAAGTTCATGAGGTAAAGAGTAACGTTGAAAATAATGATGATGTTTGGATTTGGTCTTAATTAAAAACCTGTAAATAACAAAAGTATCATGTAGTATCCAGCAAATGTTGATGTGTATAACCATTTGCTGGATACTTTTTTGCTTTGTATTTTTTGAGAATAAGGAATATCCGACTAGAATATGATGTTTAAATCGGAGTAAATTTAAAAAATACAATAATGAAAGAGGTGTTTATATATGGAGCGAGATGAGAATTATTTACGAGCTAAAAAAAGAGTAGAGAATTTAAAAGCGTTTTATATTCATTTAGCATTATATATACTAGTTAACTTAATGCTTTTTTTATAAATATAAGCTCTGATTCAAGTAAATTATGGTTTTTATATCCACTTGCAGGCTGGGGGATTGGTACCGTTATACATGGTTTGACAACTTTTCCATTCGGGATATTCGGAAAAGAGTGGGAAGAACGAAAGATTAAAGAATATATGGAGAAAGATAAGTAAATTTATTTTTGGAATGTATGAATATAAATCTCTACAATCAAACGCTTAATGCGAAGCCTATTCTATAGCTTCGCCTATTTGTTTTGTACTCGAAGTTCATGCGAGTACGTGTTCCTATTCGGTTTTTAGCATGAATAGCATGTGAAATCAAAACTTTATTTGTAGTACATAATAAATACAGTTGTTACCCTTTTAAAATTACATGTGGATATAGAATAAAGTTGATTTATCATCCTATATGAAAATAAAAATAAACCACTGTTCGATTTGAATATTCCACGATATAATGGTGAGAGTTTATGACAGAATAAATATTTACATAAGAAGTGAGGTACTGTATGAAAAAAAGAACGACAGACATTATTTTTATTATTATTGGTGCATTCCTTTTTGCGTTAGGTGTGAATTTGTTTGTAATCCCGAATGAGTTCGGTGAAGGCGGGGTAACAGGTATTACGATTATTACGTACTACTTATTTGAGTGGTCACCAGGTTTAGTGAATTTAATTTTAAATGCGATTTTGTTAATAGTCGGTTATAAATTTTTAAATAAAATCACAACGATTTATACGCTTATCGCTGTAGTTACGAACTCGCTATTTCTTCATCTAACAGAAGGATGGACGATTGCTTCTGATGAAATGCTCGTAAATGCCATTTTCGGTGGAATATTTATCGGGTGCGGGATTGGTCTCATCATTCGCGTTGGTGGAACGACAGCAGGTACTACCATCTTAGCACGGATGACGCATAAATATTTAGGATGGAGCATTAGCTATGGTCTACTGTTCTTCGATTTAATCGTTGCGTTTTCATCTTATTTCATCATTGGTGCAGAAAAACTGATGCTGACAATTATTATGTTATATGTAGGAACGAAAGTAATGGAATTTGTAATTGAAGGGTTAAATCCGAAAAAGGCCATTACGATTATTTCCGATAAGCCGGATGAAATTGCCGGGAAGGTGACAACCTTAATGGGCAGAGGGGTTACCGTGTATTCAGGTCATGGCTATTACACGAAAACGCCGAAGGACATTCTTTACGTTGTTATTAATAAGCAAGAAGTAGTGAAGCTAAAGAGGATTGTTCAAACTACAGATCCGGCTGCGTTCATTGCTATACACGATGTTCGTGATGTGTTCGGAGAAGGATTTGTTGATATTTCGAAAGCTTAGAAATTATTTTTGTTTAAAATAATCTTAATACTAAAACGTGAGAATCTATTTTGAATAATCTTTTTTCAAAATAGATTCTTTTTTAATTAAACGCCATTCACTTTTAGTTCAATCTTTTGCGTTCTAATGGAAACGGCCGATAAAGCGCTCCAGTCTGTTTTTTAATTTTGAAATGTGAGAGTTGAATTACAATGGATTATATGTGATTGTTTAATCTACTCCCCATGAGTTCCGCCATTTGTTTTGCATCTAGATTTTCTTCATCGTACAATTTTTCAATAATATTAATATAATCCGTCTCATTTCGATTTTGACTTAATTTATATGCAGCCTGAATGTCTCCTACTTTAATTTTAAACCCAACTATGCCCTTCAGTTCATTTTCTAAGAGAGTGGGGGAAAGTTTATCCCATAATACTGGATTTTCACGATGCTCTTCATATTTTTTCAGCATTGTGGTTAATTCATCTATTAATTCCTCTTTATGTAAAATACTTGCTTTACCATATATATGGACGGCTTGATAATTCCATGTTGGAACTTCTTCATTTTCATACCAAGAAGAAGAGATATAAGAGTGCGGTCCCTGAAACATTACAAGAACATTCTCACAGGTTTCAAATGTTCTCCACTGGGGGTTCCCATAAGCCATATGTCCGGTAATAAAATAGTCATCACCTTTTTTAGTTAATCCAAAGGGCAAATGAGTTGCGATTGGTTTCTCTTTTTTTGTTGTGATGATTGTTCCAAAAGAGTTTTTTTGAACAAAATCCCAAATTTCATCAACATTTGTGACTTTAAAATACTTTGGAATATACATAATAGCCCACCTCTCAAAAAATTTATATGAGTGTTTTAATCATGATAAGGTCAACTTGTTCATCATCTCCCATATAAAAGGAGTGAGAGCCAGCTTGTACAAACCCTAATTTTTTATAAAAAGCAATAGCATTTTCATTTTTCTCCCATACGCCTAGCCAAATATTCTTTTTATTATTTGCTATTGCAATTTCGATAGCGTTATTTAGTAGATATTTTCCAAGACCATGTTTTTGAAAGGAGCTCTTTATATAAATTCTCTCGACTTCAAGTGATTCATCGCCCATTTCTTCAGACTGAGCATCATCAGTATTGATCTTCAGATACCCAGCAATTTTATCTTTGAAGTAGACAAAAAAGAATTGAGAAGAGTTATTGGATAATTCTTTTTCTAATTGCTTTAAGTTAAATGCCTTTTCCAAATAATGATGCATATTTTCGGGTGAATTTTGATGTTTAAAAGTTTCATTAAATGTTTCATAACTAATTTCTTGAAGTTTGTGTATATCTTTAAGGGTGCACTTTTCTATATGTGTAGTCATATTAATAGTTCGCTCCTTTATATAATCAATAATCTCTCTTATTTCCCTTTTTTACAAATTCCCAATCTTTTTCTATATTTTTTCTTACTCTTTGAAGAAGGTTAGAAATAGTTTCCGCTTCTGTTTCCGAAAATCCCTCTAATGCAACAGTATTGGAATAATCATTTTCTCTCTTAATGAAAGGATAAACATTTTTTCCTTTTTCTGTCGGGAAAAGTTTTTTAATTTTTTTGTTAGATTCATCTTCTTTCTTTTCGATAAATCCATTGATTTCAAGCTTTTTGATAGCCCGGGCTGCAGTTGTACGATCTACTTTTATCATCTCAGATAGCTTTTCTTGAATGATTCCTGGGTTTTCACATATTCGCACAAGATACAAATACTGACCTTTTGTAAGCTCATATTCTTTAAATTCTATATTACTAATAGAATCTAACGCCCTTGCAATCATGCCAATTTCACGAAGAATTTCTTTCATAATGAACTCCTTATCTTTTATTTTTGTTGCAAATGCAACAATTCGAAGTTACATTTAATATAAAGTATTTTTATTGTAAATGCAACAAAAATAACGATGAAGAGGTTGATTAAAATGAAGTATATTTTTTATGTATTAGGAATTTTAATATTAACCCTTGGTATTTCTTTTACAATACAATCAGATCTTGGAACGTCACCTTTTGATGCGCTTTTAGTAGGACTTTCTTTAAATGTGGGACTTACTGTGGGAAGCTGGGAAATAATAATAGCTTTATTATTAATATGTTGTAACTCAATTTTAAAAAGACATAGACCAGAGATAATAGGGTTGTTAACAGCATTCATCACGGGTATTGGTATTGATGTGTGGCTATTTTTATTACGCAATTTAATTACACCAGAAATATGGTACAGTAAAATGATTTATTTTGGAATTGGCTTAGTTATTACAGGATTAGGAACTGCGATATATTTACAAACAAATTTTGCTCCCATTCCAATTGACCGATTAACTTTAATCATACAAGAATTAACGAGAACGAATATCTTTATATCACGAACATGTATTTACCTTATATTCTTAATAATGGCAACGATTTTACATGGACCAATTGGTATTGGAACTATATTAACCGTTTGTTTAGGTGGGCTATTACTGAATTTCTTTATGCCACTTACTAAAAAAGTATTAGATTACTTATTCGTACACCAGAGTACATCACCAAGTTATAAGAGTAATAAAGTAGCTGACCACAATGATAACAAGAGTATCTTCTAAGGAATCCTTTTCTTTTTCTTGCAAAAAATCCAATTGTTTCTTAATGTAGTGATGTAGAAGGATGAATAAGAGAGGGTTTAATGAAGATGATACATATTTTATTAGCTGATGATGATAAGCATATTAGAGAGTTGTTACATTATCATTTACAAAAAGAGGGGTTTACAGTTTTTGAAGCAGAAGATGGAAAGGTAGCGCAAGAAGTATTAGAGAAGGAAAATATTCATCTTGCGATCGTAGACATTATGATGCCGTTCGTTGATGGCTATACGTTATGTGAAGAAATTCGTAAGTATCATGATATTCCTGTTATTTTATTAACAGCAAAGGATCAGTTAGTCGATAAAGAAAAAGGATTTATTTCTGGTACAGACGATTATATCGTAAAACCATTTGAACCAGCTGAAGTCATTTTCCGTATGAAAGCTTTATTACGCCGTTATCAAATGCTAAGTGCGGACATAATTACACTTCACGGGACGACAATTGATCGTAAAGGTGTTGAAGTGAAGTGTAACGGGCAGACGATTTTACTACCGCTGAAGGAATTTGAATTATTATCACAATTAGCTAGTTATCCTGGGAGAACATTTTCAAGAGAAGAGTTAATTGAGCTAGTATGGGGAATGGATTTTGAAGGGGATGAACGAACGGTTGACGTTCATGTGAAAAGGCTCCGAGATCGTTTCTCAAAACGAACGGATGATTTTCAAATTACAACAGTGCGCGGACTCGGTTATAAGTTGGAGCTGAAATAAGATGAAATCACTATATTCTAGGTTTGTATTTATGACAGTCGGTATTATGCTACTTAGTAGTATTATCGGCTTTTTATTAACGAACGTATATTATCAAGTGAAGTTAAAGCCGTATAACAGCGAAAAGATTTTAAAGTATGCGGAAGAAATTAAGTCACTATATGAAAAGCAAAGCGAAGAAAATCAAGAGGTGTACTTACAATCTATTGCGAAGTTAGGGTATGAAATTTATATTGTAGATGATCAAAAGAATGGAAAGCGTATCGGCAATGCGTTTCGTAAGACGTCTATTAGCGACGATACAGTTCATAAAGTACTGCAAGGGGAAACGTTTAACGGTGTTTCTACATATCCGACTCGCCTCTTTATTACCGGTTTTTTCGATAATGAATTAATAAATAGTGTCGGTGTACCGCTAAAGCACGGTGATAAACAGTACGCGTTATTTATTCGTCCTGACATTCAAAACCAATTTGGCGAGATGCGAATTTTCTTAGCGGTATTACTTGGGTTTATCGTACTATTAAGTATTATCTTTATAGCGATTGCAGCAGGTTACATCGTTCGTCCGATTCGTAAATTTACGAATGCTACGCAAAAAATTGCGAGTGGGGAATATGAAATTGAATTAGATGTAAAACGAAAAGATGAAATAGGAACGTTATCTACAAGCTTCCAAAAGATGACGAAAAGTATTAAAGAACTCGATGAAATGAGACAAGAATTCGTTTCGAACGTTTCACATGAATTCCAGTCACCGCTTTCTTCCATACAAGGATTTTCGAAGACATTACAAACAGAAAAGATGAGCGTGGAAGAAAGAAACCATTACTTACAAATTATTGAGGGCGAAAGTAAGCGAATGTCTAGTTTATGTAAACAGTTACTTACGCTAGCGTCATTAGATAAAGAAGAGAAAGTTTTACAAATAAAAGAATTCAATTTGCAGAAGCAAATTAAAGACGTCATTTTTATGCTCGAATGGAAATGGCGTGAGAAAGATATCGCCGTTGAATTTGATGTGCCAGATATCACTATAAAAGGTGATGAAAACTTACTCCATCAAGTATGGAGTAATATCTTTACGAATAGCATTAAATTTTCAAACGACGGTGGGACTATTGAGTTTTTTGTCGAAGAGTTAGAGTCTAGCGTTATAATCTCTATATCCGATAACGGAATTGGTATGGAGCAAGAAGAAATGGATCGTATTTTTGATCGTTTTTATAAGGTGGATACAGCAAGGGCAAGAAACGTAGAAGGTAGCGGTTTAGGGTTGTCGATTGTGCAGAAGATTGTTGAACTGCATAACGGAAACGTTTCAGTGTATAGTACAAAAGGGGAAGGAACTACTGTACGGGTGGAGCTTCCAAAATAGAGGGAAGAGGCTGTTTGGGAACGGCCTCTTCTTTTTTGTTGCTAGTGTACATGTAAAATGAAAAAATGTGAGTCATTTTAATTACATAATCGGACGAGTTTGTGGAGTGAGACTAGGAGGGAATTTATTTGAAAATGTAGAATCTCTACAGAGTTATAGAGAGTGTATTAAAACTTGAACTGTGTAGGGAGGAAATTACTTTGAAACGAATTGACTTGTTATTAAACGTATTAGATTCAACATTCGATAAAGAGAGTTGGTATGCACCGTTTAAACATGCTATAGAAGGACTTACAGCCGAACAGGCTATGTGGAAACCACCTAGTGAGGAAACGAATACCATTTGGGAGAACGTTAATCATCTTATTTACTATAAAGAGAGGCTTGCTGCAAATTTGGAAGGCCGGGAATGGACAAATAATCTTGACGGTAATGACACCTTTTATCTTACTAAGCAATCTAATGATGATATGGAATGGAAGAAAGTCGTTGAACGTTCTGAAGATGCTCAACATAATTTAAGACAAGTATTAAGTGCAATTTCCGAAAGAGAGCTTGAGCAAAATTCACTAGAAGGAAAATTACTGGACATCTTGCTTCATGATGCTTATCATACAGGACAAATTATTCAATTAAGGAAAATGCAAGGGTCTTGGCCATCAAAGCGTTAACTGAACGTTTTAGTTGGTGCTATTGTTGAATAAAATTTAGATATTCAAACGACTTTATTTTTAGTGAAGTATTTTACATCCAAAATGAAATAATTATATTTTTAACCCCGTCCTCAATTTAGAACGGGGTTATATTTGTTCCTGCTATAAAGCCGCACCTTTCCCGCGCTCTTCCTTAAACCGAACCCCAAAAGTATCCGCTGTAATTTCATCAGCTTTCGGCAATGCTCGTAATTTCGGATGGAGTAGCCATACGAGAGAAATAAATAAAATCCCGATGCTAGCGAGTGCGAAAATGAGTTGGCTACTAAATACATTTGCAGCATATCCGCCAATTAAAGAACCGAACGGCATAGCAATTGTGCCCATACTTCGCATAACTGAATTGATGCGGCCAATATATTGGTTTGGAATTACAATTTGGCTAATTGTCGCAAATAATATGTTGGTTGCACCAATTGGAATCCAAGATAGGCCGAATAAGAGAATAGATAGCCATTGAAACGGTACAACCGTAGAGAGAAACCAAAAGATAGCACCAGTCGCAAAGCTAATAATAGATGCGCGGCCAACGTTACGTTTGCCAACCCATGAACTGAATAAGGCACCAATCAGACTACCTGCTGATATAGCAGCTAAGAAGAAGCCATATGATTTCACGCCTCCTAAAGAATCAGCGAAAGAAGGGAGTATGGCCATCGTCATACCGATAGAAAAATTGGCAACAACTGAACCGATTAAGAAGACGCTCATTAATGAACGAAAGACGATTGAAAAACCTTCTTTTAAATCAGAGAAATATTGTTTAGTTGAAAGTGATGTGTTTGCTGCAGTTTGCTGTGGCATTTTCAATGAAAAGAACAAAAGGGCAGTAATCGCGAATGTGAAAGAGTCAATTACATATAAAGAGATTGCGCCAAGTAGTGCTACTAATATTCCAGAAAGAGTCGTACAAATTAAATCAATGCCTTGATACGCAAATGAAAAGAGTGAGTTTCCTTTTAATAATTGTGTTTTATGCAGTAGAAGTGGTAAAGCTTTTGACTGTGCAGGATAGGCGAATTGTTCGATAAAGGCTACGATGGGCATGATGATGAGTAGTAGTTGGACTGTTAATAGGTCGAAGTAGTGTGTAATAGGAATAATTAATATAAGAATGCATTGCAAAACTTGTGTGATGACGAGGGTGTTTTTAATTGGCCATCTATCAACGAATGGACCGGTAAGAAATTGTAATGCAGAAGGTAGTAACGTAAGGAAACCTGCTAATCCAGAATAAAAAGGATTACCACTTAGCTTATATACGAGCCACATTGCTGCTACGTAATATAAGCTATCTCCTATGTTGGTGAAAATTCTTCCTAAAAATAATAAGAGGAAATTCCGGTTTTTCAATATGTCCACTTTATCTACTCCTTTATAATAAATTTATTCGGTAAAATAAATTTGACCGTTTATCCCGCATTAACGGGCAGTAAGACCTCCATCTCAAAATTCAGCGGAAGCAAAGAAATTAGGTGGTGGATCAACTGCCCGTAAAATCCCGATTGGTTCAACTAATAATCAGTGGAGGATGAACAAAACCCCACTGATTAAAGTTTCACTTTATGTAAAAAAAATCGTATTACGATTTTTCTTCTTTTTTCACAAAGCGCTGCATCGCTCGTTCGTCTATTTGTAGTGCAGTAGTAGAAATGTAATAAGATTTACTATTTGGATTTTTATCCCCGTCTTTTGTGATCTCGTTTAATTCACCCATCAATTCATAAAACTTTTTCACCCACACTTGAAATTGTTCTGGCGTAGTATCAAACTCCCAGCAGGATGAAACGTAATTCCACTCAGCCGGGTCTTCGCTTTCTTTTCTTAATATAAAAGCTTCTTCAGGAGCAGCGAGAATATGGTTTTTCGTTGTTTCTGCCATTTGTAAAAAGATTTGGCGACCTGATTCACTTAATATTTCTAGATGAGGTAATAGTTCTGCAGCAGGGGTAAAGCCTCTAGCGACAGATTGATAAAACTTTTGAACGATGCCATTTTTTTCTTCTGTATATACGATTTCTATAAAACCATTTTTCTCTAATTCTTTTAAATGATAATGAATTTTCGCCCTTGGAATGCCGAATTTCTCAGATAGTAGTTGTCCTGTATAAGGACGTTCGCATAGACGCATCATCATTTCGACTCGTAGTGGATCGCTCATTGCTTTTAGTTGGCTATAAGTAGTTAGTGTGAACATAGGCTTCAAAATGATCAACTCCTTGAATAAAATTACTCGGTCAATATTATTTGACTGAATTGTATCAAGGATTCTATTTATTTTCAATACTTTCAGAAAATTTATTTTTTTACACTGTAATCTTCTGTTCATATTCCGTTCATATTTCTTTTTTATGATAAGTGCATAGAAAGAAAGAGGAAGGAGCGAGCGAAATGTTTTTAGCTCTGCGTGAATTGAAACAATCAAAATTAAGATACGGATTAATCGGACTTATTATGGTGTTATTATCATTTTTAGTCCTTGTGATTTCAGGATTAGCAAATGGATTATCATATGATAATGCTTCATCGATTCAAAATATGGAGGCAAATAAGTTCGTTTTAGCGGATGATGCGGAAAATAAATTACTTCGTTCACAAATTAAGAAAGACGATGTAGATAACGTAGTCAATCAAGTAGGCGAGAAAGAGGCCGTTCCGTTTCGCGTGAAAGTTTCAACGTATGAAAAGAAAGATAGTTCGAAAAAAGTGGATATCGCTATTTTCTCAAGTGAACGCGATACATTTTTAGAACCGAACATTGTAAAAGGTAAGAAATTAGGTACAGCAAACAATGAAATGGTTGCTGATGAATCAATTAAAGAAAAAGGAATTGATATTGGGGATACAATTATTGATCCTGTTTCAAAGAAAGAATTTACAATCGTTGGATTTACGAAAGATCAAATGTTTAGCCATACACCAGTTGTATATGTAAATGAAGACGTTTGGGGTGCTATTACACAACCAAACCAAAAAGATTATAGTGCAATTGCGCTTAATACAGATAAAGAAATTAAAAATGCTCACGTTATTGATAAAAAAGAAGTACTGCAAAGTATTCCAGGGTTTAAAGAAGAGCAAGGAACATTAACGATGATTATTGCGTTCTTACTTGTTATCGCTGCGCTATTAATCGGTGTATTCTTCTACGTCATTACGCTGCAAAAAACACAGCAATTAGGCGTATTAAAAGCAATTGGTACAAAGAACTCATATTTAGCAAATAGCTTAGTCGTGCAGGCGTTATTCTTATCAGTCGTTGCGATGATAATTAGCATCGTTCTTGTACAAGGGTTAGAACAAATTTTACCAGCGGGTATGCCGTTCTTATTAACAACACCGATGATTGTACAATATGCAGCAATCTTTATCGTCATTAGTATTTTAGGAACACTTATTTCGTTATACCAAGTATTAAAAGTTGATGCGCTAGAAGCAATTGGAGGCGGGATATAATGACTTCATTATTAAAATTAGACAAAGTAAGTAAAGTGTACGGGGAAGGGAATACGGAAGTAACTGCCCTTCATCCGATATCGCTTGATGTAAAAGCTGGAGAATTTATCGGAATCGTCGGTCCTTCTGGATCAGGGAAAAGTACGTTATTATCAATCGCGGGTGCATTATTATCACCATCAAAAGGGGATATTTACATTCGTGAACAAAATATAACAAAGCTATCAGAAAAAGAAATGACAGACATTCGTTTGAAAAAAATCGGTTTCATCTTCCAGTTTGCAAACCTTGTTCCATATTTAAATGTGAAGGAACAGTTACTTTACATTGCTAAGCTGAAAAAAGAAAGTAAACAAGAATCAGAAAAGCGTGCGGATCATTTATTAGCGGCATTTGGATTAGGAGAAAGAAAAAATCATTATCCAAATCAACTATCTGGTGGGGAAAAACAAAGGGTCGCAATTGCTCGTGCGTTCATGAACAACCCAGATTTAATATTAGCGGATGAGCCAACGGCAAGCTTAGACTCAAAACGCGCACGTGAAGTTGTTGAAATGATGAAACGTGAAGTGAAGGAAAGCCAAAAAGCAGCAATTATGATTACACATGATGAAAGAATGCTTGATGTATGTGATCGTATATTGACGCTTAGAGATGGACAATTAATATAAAGAAAAAGGGCCAACCGTACATGCGGTTGGCCTTTGTATAATTATTTCTAATAAGTATAATGGCTTTATTTTGAGAATAACGTTTTAATTTTATTGCGCGCAATTAATAAAACGCCGCCTAATACAGATAACATACCTAAAGCCATATTGTTTGATTGCTCACTACCAGCGTTAGGGAGTTCTCTAGCATTATTGTTTGCATTTGTAGTACCAGTCTTTGTTTCTGTTTGTTTCGATTGAGATACTTCATTGATCTTGTTATCTACATTTTGCTTCGTTGTATGTAACTCAGCTAATTTGTCCTCAATTTTTTTCTCAGTATGTTTAAAGTCGTTGATTTTAATATCTAAGTCTTGTTTTTTCTTTGATAAATCGTCTGAAACAGTTTGTTTCGATTGCTTAATCTCGTTAATTTTATTGATTAAATCTTGTCTAGCTTCTTGTAATGCAGCTAGTTTGTTTTTCACATCTTGTTTAGCTAGTTCTAAGTTAGCGGAAAGGCTATCTAAATTGCCTTTAATTTTCTTAAGTTCCTCTAACGTGTTCCCAGTATGCGGTTTGTTTTCTTTTAGCTCAGCAAGTTTGTCCTCAGCAGTTTGTTTCGCTTTCTTTAACTCAGCTAACTTTTCATCGACTTGTTTTTTAACTTCCTTAAGTTCATTAACCTTTTGATCGATGTTCTCTTTATGCTGCTTCATTTCATTCACTTTTTCATCGACAGTTTGTTTATGTTCTTTAATCTCATTTACTTTGTTATCGATATTTTGCTTATGCTCTTTTACTTCAGCAACTTTATCTTCTACTTGTTTTTTATGCTCTTTTATTTCAGCGATTTTATCTTCGGCGATTTGTTTATCTTGCTGAAGTTTTGCATCGAACTCTTCTTTACGTTGCTTAATTTCGTTAATTTTTTCATCGGCAACTTGTTTACGCTCGTGTAGTTCATTCACCTTCGTATCAACATTTTCCTTAACTTTGTTAAGTTCATTCAATGTTTGATCCACGTTTTCTTTGTGTTGCTGCAATTTCGCATCTAACTCTTGTTTATGTTGCTTAATTTCAGCTAATCGATCTCCCGTACTTTGCTGAGGAGTAGCATCGGTTACTTCCGCATGAGCAGAGTTTGCGCCAGCAATCATTGCTAAAGCTAGTGTAGACGCAGCGATTGTTTGTTTTGTTTTCATATTTTTGTACCTCTTTTCTTTCATATGCATGAACTGTTTTGTGTAAAATTGAGCATATATAAGTAGATTATTTTATTATTATATACCATGTGCGGCGCCCAGAGGAAGTATTTGCATAATAATCTATGATTATGTAATTTTAAAATTATCTTATTTTGGGGTAGGGGACAATACTTTAGCTAGATGAACAATTTCTTCTATAGTAGAGTTTACATCTTTGCTATTACGAATTACAAACAAATAGTCAGCTTCGTTTTCTATAGGATCCACCACATCTTCATGTAGTGATTCAGTTTGTTGTCGATCAAGTACTTCTTTGAAACTAGCATATCCACCTCTAAAAATATTCGTATTTCGCGTGCTTCGAGCCACTCTTTCGTAAAGTACATCATCTGGAATATCAAAATGAACGAGTATACGTACATATTCATTTTGTGGAAATAATTCGTTTAGTAAATATAACCTTCCATTTTTACTGCGATTGGAGTTACTAATAATAAGGTGTAAATTTGTATGTCCTTTCGCATAATCAACAATGAATTTCGAAAGACCGTGCTTAAATGTATTAGGGCCTTCAGCCGGCTGTAATTTTTCGTAATGCGTGTTAATAAATTCAGCTTGGTTATCTTGATCCATAACGAAAGAGTGGGGTAACTCTTTTTCTAAAGATTTTGCAAATGTAGTTTTACCGCTGTGTGTTTTTCCTACCGTAATAATGACGAGTCGTTTCATATTGGCCTCCATGTGTGTTGTTATAGTCTGGAATATTCAATGTAGATTGAATATTTTCCTGCCAGAGAATATACAAAGTGCCGAAGTGATAGTAGGCTGGAAACTTGACAAAAAAACTTATTTATTCTATAATTTACCAATATAAAAATAAAGTGTATAATAGGGTTCTCCTGGCCAGGGGGACCCTATTTTTATTGTGAAAATGAAGGAGTGTATGTGCGTGAAAAAAGGTGAATCAAGTGTAACATCGTTAGTATCAGCTTTCAGCAGGGCATATCATAGTGAATTTGATAATCCTAAAATCTTTGATGATTATGTAGCTAAAGAGTTCATTTCTCAAAAAGAACGTAACGACATTGAAATGAACATGGTTCAAGAAATACATTTTTTCAATACAGACATTGCAAAGCAGTTTCAAGATAATCCACAAGAAATATTAAAATGGATTACACAAGTGCAATTATCACCAACACCTTTAGCACGTGCGGCATATTGTGAAAGAGTATTACTACACGAGATTACGCTGGGAACGAAACAATACGTTATACTCGGTGCGGGATTAGATACATTTAGTTTTAGACACCGAGAATTAGAGAGTAATATAGAAATATTTGAAGTGGATCATCCTTCTACACAAGGGTTTAAGAAGGAGAGAATAAAAGAAGCAGAACTTGAAGTTCCAAATAATCTTCATTTTATTTCGATGGATTTCACGAAAGGATTTTCCTATGAACAGTTACGGAATGAAGGATTTGAACATAAAAAAACGTTCTTTAGCCTTTTAGGTGTGTCGTATTATTTAACAAAAGAGGAGCTTTCTAGTTTAATAGAATGTTTGTTCGAGATGGTTTCGGAAGGGAGCTCTATCGTTTTTGATTATCCAGATGAAAACTTATTTACAGAAAAGGGACTGTCTAATCGAGTTGAAAACATGGTAAAAATGGCTGCAGTAGGCGGAGAACCGATGAAATCATGTTATTCTTACGCCGAAATGGAAGCACTGTTAGAGAAGGCGGGCTTACTCATTTATGAGCATTTATCACCAGAAGATATAAATGCATTCTATTTTGAAGGACGAAACGATTATTTAAAAGCTTTCGAGACGGTGCATTATGTGCATGCGGTGAAGAAGTAAGGAATTAGTAGACATGGGGAGGAATCTCTGTGTCTTTTTTTGTAGGAGAACAAGTGGGAAATATTAACTAGGAAGGGAATTTCGATAATGTAAAGAATATGAAGTATGAATGTAACAAATTAAGTAGTGATGCTAAAGGAGAACATAATGTACACAATTGGACAAGTCGCTAAATTTTTAAGTGTATCTAGGGATACTTTGAAGTTTTATGAGGAAAAAGGTTTGGTCAAGCCAAAGCAAAATATTGAGAATAAGTATAGAAAATATAATCATTTTGATATATATGATATAACAACGGTCAATTTCTATAGGGAAATGGATATCGAAATAAAAAAAATTCAGGAATTAAGAAAAAGTAAGAGTATAGAGGGAATAAAATTATTACTAGAAGAGAAAGAACAAGAAGTTTTAGAGGAGATAGAATATAAAAAACTTCTTTTAAAAAAAATTCAAATTGCAAAAGAAGATTGCGAAAAAATAAAGAAATTCTTAGGGAAATGCGTAGTAAAAGAAATGAAGCCTTTAGAAGTAAATGGAGAGATAGAGCATTTTACTGCGTATGATGAATATGAATCTTTGAAAAAGAATCCGGATAGCTTAAAAAAAGCAGTTACTTTAACATCTTTACGAAGAGTTATAAGTTTTAATGAAGAAGGTATTATAGAAGATAAATTTATAATTGTAAGAAAAGTAGAGGACTTTGATAAAGAATTAGAAGGAGAAATTCTATCGTATCCAAAATGTATGTATACAGTTATTGAAGATGGCAGGTGGTCAACTGGTGGGAATAGTATTGATCATATCGTGGAATCCAGTTTAAGAAAAGCAGCAATAGAACAAGGGCATGAGCTTTTGGGGCTAGTGTATATAAACATATTACTTACCACGTATGAAGATGAACTTGAGCGTATATTTTTAGAAATTTATGCACCTGTAAAATAATGCAGACATGTATTGACCTGTGAGTAACCCCCAGGTTTAAGCTGAGAGTATCTGTAAATATAAATACTATTATGTTTACGAAATACTTAGTTTGAAATGGGGATTACGCATGAAAAGGAAAAAGAAACTTAAAAAACCAGTAGCGAGTTTTATTGTACTAACCAATATCATTTTTCTGCCACTTTTTTTGCTTGTAGGAGCTATAAGTATGCTAGGATTTCCAGCATGGGTTTTTGATGTAATGTTTTGTATATCGTCTTGGTCTTCAACTTTTGCTTTTGCCATACTATTTAAAAAAATCTATCCAGGACAGAGTTTTATACAATTTGTAAAAGACAAGTTCAAGAACAAACTTAAAGTTTCTGTCCTTCTTATTGTGAGTGCGATTCAAACTTTCATATTTTTAATGATTTTATTTGTCGTGTCTAAAAATAGTGAAGTAGACTCTATCTTTACTGTCTCTTCATGGGGAATGCTAATCTATTTCTTTGTTAAAAACTTTCTTGCGGGGCCATTGGGAGAAGAACTAGGATGGAGAGGTTTTGCACAAATTGAGCTTCAAAAGAAGTATTCACCATTAAAAGCTTCAATAATCATTGGATTTTGGTGGGGGATGTGGCATCTACCTATTTGGTTTACTACAGGATTTTTTGGCATGGACCTAATGAAATATATTCTGTTTTTTATGATCTCTATCATATGTATAAAAATCGTCATGACTGCATTTTACAACATAAATCAGAATTTAATTATTCCAATCATTATCCATCAATTTTTTAATTTCTTTATTGGTATCTTAAACGGAAATTTAATCGATTTAATTATGTATAACGCGATGTTTTATTTAGTAGTAGCAGTTTTAATGATTGTTATAAATCCAAAGAGAGTTCTGTATGGAACGGGAGATATAAATAGTAAGAATGAAAAGTATTAAGTACACTGCTATTGGAAGGTGGGGAATTATGAAAAGTTATATAGGGGTAGTAGCAGCTATAAGCATTTTTATTTCAATCCTTACAGCAATCAAATGCTCGACAAGGAAGTATATATCACTGTATTTTTTATATTCCTACTTCCATCTTTTCTAGCAGTAATTGCGGCTGTTGCAAGGAAAAAGACTTTTATGATCGTTTGCTTCATATGGATGTTACCAGGAACTCTTTATTTGAGTGTTGCTGTAATACCCTAGTTATGGAATTGATATATTCTATTTTTAATGATTTATTTTCTATCTATCGTTTGGATGAAAGAAAGAAATATTTAAAAGAGTAGTTCTTTTTTTATTATTTTTTTGAAAGGGTGAGGGGTGTAGTGAAGCAAAGGTTATTGAAATTAGCAGATGTATTAGTCAACCATTCTACGAAAGTGCGACCTGGTGATCAAGTGTTGATCCAAAGTGTTACAGAGATAGCCCCCGCAGTCGTTCGTGAAATTATTAAGTCAGTGGAAAAAGCAAGTGGATATGCGCATGTATCAATGCGCGACGTGTCTGTTACGAGGTAATTAATTTTGTCAGGATCTGAAGAACAATTTAAGTTATTAGCAGATTGGGAATGTTACCGATTAAGTAAGATGCAAGTGTATATTAATCTTCGTAGTCCTAGAAATGCATATGAATTAGCGGATGTACCGGCAGAAAAAATGAAGTTATATCAAACAATATTTGGAAAAGCTCATGGTGAAGCAGTGTATAAAACGAGATGGGTGACAACTCGTATTCCGAATGCGGCTTCTGCACAAGAAGCAAATATGAGCACGGAGGCTTATGAAAAATTCTACTATGATGTATGTACGCTAGATTATAACAACATGTCGAAAGCAATGGAGCCATTAAAAGAATTAATGGAAAAGACAAAACGAGTGAGGATTATTGGAGAAGGAACGGATTTGGAGTTTTCCATTGAAGAAATAGGCGTTTTAAAGGGGGATGGTACGGATAATATCCCGGATGGCGAAATATATACAGCACCTGTCAAAGATTCTGTAAATGGAGTAATAACATTTAATACAGTTTCCGTTCAACAAGGTTATGCGTTTCAAAATATAAAGTTACATGTTAAACAGGGGAAAATAATAGAGGCATATGCAAATGATACAGAGCGAATGAACCGAATTCTTGATACGGATGAGGGAGCAAGATATATTGGAGAGTTCGCGCTAGCTTTTAACCCCTACATACTACATCCGATGAATAATACGTTATTTGATGAAAAAATAAATGGTAGTTTTCATCTAGCGATTGGAGATTCATTGCAAGGTGCAGATAACGGAAATAATTCAGCGATACATTGGGACTTAGTAAACATTCAAAGACCAGAGTATGGCGGGGGTGAAATTTGGTTTGATGATGTATTGATTAGGAAAGATGGGGATTTTGTTTTGCCAGAGTTATTTGGATTAAATGAAGAAAAGTTAAAGAGATAAACTGAAAACCAACAAATCCTCTTAAAAAACACTTAACTTTTAACTCCATCTATCTTTACAATCCCTCCTTATAATGTGAATTGGACAAGCACCTAAGAGAAGGCAGAACATGTCAGTTTGTACATTCTATTATTAGGGGGAGAATTTGTATGAAAAAGACAGTTGCTTCGTTAGTGGTTATGACGGCATTATTACCGACATTTTCAGCACATGCGGAAGGGAAAGAGCAAGTTCGAAAATCAGCTACAACTTTTAATGTTATTAGTGATATTCAAGGGGATTTAGGAGACTTTGATCACGTGTTAAAAGATATGAACAAAGTGACGCCACTTTCTAGAGCGCTTATTATGAATGGGGATATAACGCCAACTGGACAACAGTCACAATATGATGATGTGAAGCGTGTGTTAAACAAAAATAAGCATCCCGAGAATGTATGGTCGGCTATTGGGAATCATGAGTTTTATGCTGGTAAATGGACAGCTGATGGGAAGTTATCTCAAAGTACATGGCCAAATGGTGTAACTGAGGAAACTTTATTTAACCGCTATCTGAAATTTAGCGGACAAGAAAAGGTATATCATAAAAAAGAATTAGACGGTTATCCGCTTCTATTTTTAGGAACGGAAAAATATATGAAATACCACGATTCAAAAATGTGGGATGAAGTATATATGAGTGATGAACAATTAGGTTGGTTAAAACAAAATTTAGAAGAGTACAGCCAAAAAGATAAAAACAAGCCGATTTTCATTTTTTCTCATCACGTTTTACCTGATACGGTGTCTGGATCAAGACAATCACCATATTTACAAGACTATTTAAACGTTGATAAATTGTACGATATATTAAAAGACTATCCGCAGGTCGTTTTCTTTACGAGTCACACGCACTGGGATTTAAACTTGCCAGACTGGGCTGGTAAAAAGAAAATTGCAGGCGGAGATAAAAAAGGATTTACAGTTGTAAATACAGGTGGTATTGAAACGGGCTGGATGTCGGCTGGACCAAATGGAGGAGAGAAGACTGCTCCTGATGGTTATTCATTTAAACAAGGGTTGCAAGTGAAAGCATATGGTAGCGATGTAATGGTGACAGCTTACGATTACAAACGTGATAAGGAAATAAAGAAATTATTAATTAGTGATTCGAAAATTGCACAAATGGCACCAAATGTAACGGCAGATGATAGTAAAAACGTAATCGTCGGTGCAACAGAATACATGGAGTACTCTATAGAAGGAACGGACGAGTGGCATACTTATAATCCAGGAAACCCACCCAAATTTGACGGGGACAAAATCGTATACGTACGCCATAAAGGCGAAATGAATTTAGGACCAGGATTAACACAGCTACTTCGTTTTTCTGCAAATAAATGATTGGAAGAGGGCCTACTTTTTATCGAGTGGGTTCTTTTTCGTTGTCAGTTTTTGTCGATAAGTCGATATCTCATGTCGAATCGTCGATATATTGAAAAAATCGTTGATATATTTCAAGTTATGAACGATATATTTTAAAAATCGTCGATATAAATTTCATGCACCGTAATATGGTTAAAATCATTGTTATAATTTCATGTACCGCATTGAAGATAAAACCTTTAATACAATTCCATTCGCCAAAACCGAATTCCAACACATTTTTACCCCAGAAAGATGACTTCATCATTTTTACATGTAATAATAGTATCGTTACATACATTGTGAAAGAAGTACAAAGGAGCGTTATTCATGAATTTAGCTAAATTCCCGAGAAAAAAATATACAGAGTCATATACACCAATTGAAAAATTAAACAATTTTTCTGAGGCGCTTGGTGGACCGACTATTTATTTTAAACGAGATGATTTACTTGGTTTAACAGCTGGTGGTAATAAGACGAGAAAGTTAGAGTTTCTAGTTGCGGATGCACAGGCAAAGGGTGCAGATACGTTAATTACAGCTGGTGGTATTCAGTCCAATCATTGCCGCCTGACACTGGCAGCTGCAGTAAAAGAAAAAATGAAATGTATTCTTGTATTAGAAGAAGGGCTTGAGCCAGAAGAGAAGCCAGACTTTAACGGAAACTATTTCTTATATCATTTACTAGGTGCTGAAAATGTCATTGTTGTACAAAACGGAGCAGATCTTATGGAAGAGATGCATAAAGTCGCAAAAGAAGTTAGTGAAAAAGGGAATACACCATATGTCATTCCAGTTGGTGGATCAAATCCTACTGGCGCAATGGGATACGTTGCTTGTGCGCAAGAAATTATGGCGCAATCATTTGACCAAGGAATTGATTTCAGTTCAGTCATTTGCGTAAGCGGTAGCGGCGGCATGCACGCTGGTTTAATTACAGGTTTTGCTGGAACACAAAGTAACATCCCAGTAATCGGAATTAACGTAAGTAGAGGAAAAGCAGAGCAAGAAGAGAAAGTAGCAAAACTTGTAGATGAAACTTCAGCTCACGTTGGTATTCCAAACTTTATCCCGCGCGAAGCTGTTACATGCTTTGATGAATATGTAGGACCAGGTTACGCGTTACCAACGCCAGAAATGGTGGAAGCAGTGCAGCTGTTAGCAAAAACTGAAGGTATTTTACTGGATCCAGTATACACAGGTAAAGCAGTAGCGGGATTAATCGACTTAATTAGAAAAGGTACATTTAATAAAGAGGACAACATTTTATTCGTACATTCAGGTGGTTCACCAGCTTTATATGCGAATACATCTTTATTCGCGTAAGTATGAAAAAGCATTGGGTATCCAATGCTTTTTGTTATATACTGGAATTATTAGGAGGCCAGAAGGGGGAGTATATGAGTTCAAACTTAAAATGGATGATATACACGATACTCGGTATTTTTATTTTATTAATTTTATTTGTAGCTTATGGAGTTTATTTATATTTCACTTAAGTGAAATGGTAACCGAACCAAAGGAAGAATAAAATAATTGCTGTATTAAATAGAGTAAAACATAAACCGATAATCGCTAAAATTTTCCTTTCATTTCGACTACAAAAAGATATTACCGCTAATAGGATTGCTATAACAGCGGAAGCTAATATGAAGTAAGCGAAAGGCACAACATATTCTACTCCAACCCTGTCTAAAATAGGTGTGAAAAGAAAGAGATTAATAGTAACGAATATACTTGCAAAGAGAAACGTATAGCTTTTCCAAGTGTATGTTTTTAACTGCATGGAACGATACTCCTTTCTCTTTATTATTTATATTTTTAAGTCTAAATTAATTACCTTTATTTTACAAATTAAAATATTTTGTATTGAAAAGAGGGTATTAATATGAAAGTTAGAAATTGGCCTCTAGTTATGATCAGTATCTGTATATTCATAATAACCGGCTGTTCAACTGGACTAGAAAATGAAGAGCAAAGAATTGAAGTGCAAAAAGATATTGGTGATAATGAATATGAAGATTTTAAGGTAGTGACAGATAATAATGAAGTGATGCAAGTAAAGAAAATATTAAAGGATACTACTTTTGAAAATAAAAAAGTGCAAATGTCTCGTCCAGCTGATTATCATTTTATTTTTCAATTTAAAAATCCGAAAATAGAGGCGAAAGCTGTGTTGTATCAAATTTGGGTAATTCCTAATAAGGATAAAATAGAAATCATAGCGGGGAATAGCCAGTACGTTCAATTAGAAGGGAAAAATGCAGCCACTTTGTTTCAGATTGTTACAGGGGAGAAGTTAGTTGAATAAATGTATATGGAGTCTACCAGTTTTTGTTTTGGAAGATACTTAGTTTTCAAGAAAAATAGCCATCTTTTATATGGGAATAAACTCTGAGAGCGAATTAAACAGAAATCGAACCTTGACTTGATGAACGTGAAGTTTTACCCTTATAAATGCAAAAAAAGCATCTTAAAGCGTCCATTAATCCGCTAATGAAAATAAAACTAGTAAATATATTGTTTTTACAAAGATTCGATGGTATGTTTAATTTTCTCAATATAATATTTTACTTATATAGGAGTGGCTATTTGAATAAATTTATATTATTGGTTTTATTGGTTACATGCTGCCTTACTATTGCAGGATGTTCTAATAATAGGGTTATAACAAAGAATGAGTCAAAAACTTCAACACCTGTAAAGGTTGAACGTATCAATAAAGCGTGGTACAAACATATATAATAGTTTAAATAATTTTTAAATTATTGATGATAAAAGGCCATAAGGTGAAATGAGTTAGCCTGATAGTAGATGTTGTGAACCTTAGTGAAAAGCGAAAAGCATAGGGGAATGCTATGTTTATAAAAATACGATATTAAAATGTTCACAAAAAAGAGTCTACATGTAGTCCCTTTTTTATGGATATTTTTCATAAGTAGAAGACATTCTAAGGTGCTGTTCTCTAACTTGAACCTTCTAACATTTATTTCACTAAGTTAAAGTTCATGGAGAGTACCACTCTTCAAAATTCAAGGAATGCTAGGGCCCATAATAGCTCGATTGATGTGGTTCCTTTTTCACTTTATCTACCATATTTATATATCTTTCTATAAAAAATCTAACTTTTAACGATTAAATGAGATAAAACCTAGTTAAAAACAATGAAATTTAAGGAAAAATAAGGTACACTATTCAATGGTTTTGGTTTAAAATCAATTGACGTTAATGTATACGGGGGAAAGATTGATGAACAACAATACAGTAAATGAATCTGTTGAAGAAGTTGAGAAAAAACGGGTAAGATCCAAAAAACGTTTTACAAATTGGAAGCTTATCGCAGCAGGTGGCGGTGTACTTGCACTTCTCCTTGGGGGAATGAGTTATTATCAGGCAACTCACTTCAATTCTAATGTTACGATTAATGATACAAAAGTCGGTGGTATGAGCGCTGATGAGGCAATACAGAAATTAAAAACATCTGGACTAGCAAACAAAGTTTATATTGATCAACAACAAATTTTAGATGAAAAAGAGACAAAAACGGAACTGACGGAAAAAGATTTGCCGCAAGTTAAGAAACTATTAAAAAGCCAGTGGACATTTTTCCCTTCTTCAAAGGAAAAAGATTATTCATTGCTACCAAAAAAGGCAGAGCAGTATCGTAGTGAAACGATGAAAAAACTTGTAGAAGAAAAGCTCGTGTCTATGAATGAAAAATTAAAGGCACCTCAAGATGCTATGGCAAAGCTTGAACAAGGAAAAATTGTTATTTCGAAGAGCGTTGATGGAAAACAATATGACGTTGCGAGTTTACTAAAAGATTACGATAAACAGAAGCATAAAAGCGAAATTCATCTAAAGTCTGCATACATACAACCTATTAAAGAAGACGATCCAATTATTAAAAAAGAAGAGAAAGCATTACAGAATCTTCTTACGCAGTCTGTTGATTATAAAGTGCAGGATGAAGTGTATTCATTAAAAGCGAAAGATTTAATTCAAAATGCCACTATGTCAAAGGATATGAAAGTGACAATCGATGCGAGCGAAATTAAGAATAAGGTTGCTGAAATTAATAAGGCTAAATCTACATTACATAAAGACTTCGCTTTTAAAACACATTCTGGTTCGGTTATATCAGTAAAAGGACAAGGATATGGCTGGGCACTAGATGTGGAAAAAGAGACAAAACAAGTTGGGCAAGCCTTTGAAAAAGGCGAAAAATCACTTTCTGCTTCTAACATTCACGGGAATGGTTGGGAGAAAGAAGGGATCGGTTATAAAACAACATCGAATAATGGCATAGGAGACACATATGCAGAAGTATCCATTGCAGACCAACAAATTTGGATTTATAAAGATGGCAAACTAGTCGTTACAACAAATGTAGTAACGGGTAAACATAGCACGGGTGAAGATACATCACCAGGTGTGTGGTACGTTTTATATAAACGAACTCCATACACGCTGAGAGGCAGCGCAGTAGGGAAAGCTGATTATGCAGTGAAAGTAGATTACTGGGTTCCATTCACAAATAGCGGTCAAGGATTCCACGATGCCGGCTGGCGAAAAGACTGGGGAAGTAATGCTTATTTAACAGGAGGATCAGGCGGTTGTGTGAACCTTCTTCCTAACGTTGCAAAAACTGTTTATGATAGTTTGAACACGTATGATCCAGTTATCGTGTACTAGAAAATAGGTACGTATTAAGAACTTAAACGAATAAATAAAGCACCTGATGGTACATGAAAAAACACCTCTTGCATTCGCATACAAAGTGTGCAAATGCAATGGAGGTGTTTTTGTTTGAATACAAGAGTTTATTGCGTATAAGAAACAAAGTAGAAAGAGATTAAGATGAAGAAACAGGTTTTCAAATAGTCAATAAAATTGACACTGAATATCATTTTCATTTATGATGGAATCGTCGTATGTAATTGGACATGAATTTTATGAAAAAGTCTATTTCTTATATTCATATAATAGATTTCTATTAAGGTATCACATTCAAGAACTATTACTAAATCTTTTAAGAACTTAAACGTAGGAAAGGATAATATAAAATGAACTGGAAAAAAGGCGGATTATGGGTTATTATTTTTTTCGTTGTAAAAGGCACAATTTCTACACTTTTAATCGTTACAGGTGCTAAATATTTTGATTTGTCATTTATGCAACTTTTCGTACTAATATTGATCTTATTACTGATTTCTCTCATAAGTCGAAAATTACTGTATAGACATAAACAAAACAAAAAGCAAAAAGAGCTAAATATATAAGGAAGCCCCAGAGACCTTTGGATTTCTGGGGTTTTATTTATTCAATAGTGAGTTTTGGCTCCGTGATACGAATGGTACAATCCATCAGTTTTATCGGTTGTAAATCAAAAGAAAGATATATTTACAAGGAATCTTAACAAGTCTTACGAATCCAAAAGTCTCTTTATTCTTTATTGCGTTTCTGCCGCAGTTTATAGACACAAAGGCTTCAGGTTCTATACCTTTTATCATTTTAGGAATTACTTTTACAGTAACTGGACTATTGTGGTGTTTATTTGTTGCTTATTTCTCTTCCTATGTCACCAAAAAATTAAGAGGAAATCAAAAGGTAGGAATGATTCTAAACAAAGTAACAGGGCTGATTTTTATTGGGAGGGGGTTAAAGTTGCTTCAAACAAAGGCTCCTCAATAAACATGAATAATAAAAAATGCCCCCTTCAAGAGTTGTTATCTTTGCTTTAAGCTAATTTCTATATATTAAAAAGCCACTTCAAATTTTGAAGGGGCTTTTTGCATGTTATTTTGGTTTATCTAAAAATTTATCCCATAGGGCTTGATGTATTTTAATCAATTGTCATGTATATATGTGTCCTCCAATAACAAGGTTAAATCCATTCAGTTCGTCATCGTAGCTTCGTTATCTTGCTATTACATTCCAAAATGCGTACAACAGCGTGCCTTCAAGGTTATACTGATGCTGGAGGTGATTCAAAGTGACATACAATCGGAAAATGAATTCGAAACAAACTAATTAATAAACTGATTCTTACAAGCAAATTCAATCCGTATATCAATTGATTTATAAATGAATGCGGAAGTATCTTTGGGAAGGTGAGCTTTTCATTAGCCAGGTAATTTTTAAACATCAAGTTTTCATTTTGAAACTAAACTCGCTTGTATAGCAGGTTTCGAATTTTTATGTGGTACAGACATTAGTTGAAAGATAGTTTTTGCCTACTCTGACTTATATCGTAAACTTGATAATTTATAAAGATGGATTTAACGGGGGGGATATTATGAAAGGTAGCAAACATTTTAATTTTCACAAGCTTTGGCTAGGACAGTCTATAAGTTTGTTAGGTACTCAGTTTACAATAGTAGCTTTGCCACTTTTTGCATTAGAGGTGTTACAAACAAGTGAAGCAAATGCTGCTATGCTTCGTGGGGTTATATTCGTCCCTTACCTAATTTTTGGGTTAGTAGCCGGTGCTTTAATAGACATTTTTCATAGGAAAAATGTTTTGCTAATTTGTAGTATATGTCAAGGCATATTGTTTTTATCAGTATTCATACTTACTGTAACAAATATAATAACGTTCCCTTTATTGGTGTTTATCATGTTTTTAAATGGAATATTCACCACGTTTTACAACATTGCCATTCCTTCTTTCTTACCGGAAATCGTAACAGATAAAGACAACTTAAAAAAAGGAAATGCTCAACTAGCACTTTCGGAGTCTCTTTCTATAGTAATTGGTCCTATGCTAGCTGGAATCGTCATTACTCTAGTCGGATTAACAGGATCGTTTACTGTTGACGCAGTAACGTATTTTGTTTGTTTTATGTTTGTATTATTTATTTCAAAGTTTAAACCGCATACAGAGGGTTCTTTAAAAGACGTAAATTTAAAATCCATATACGAAAACATATATGAGGGTTTGATATATTTCAAAAAACACCCTGTATTAGAGCCAATTGTGACATGTGGTGCTGTTTACGGTTTTTTTAAATACATACTAAATAGCATTTTAGTAATATTCCTTTATAAGGTAATGGGGCTATCTGAAATTGAAATAGGATTTGTTGTAGGTTCAGCAGCGGTAGGGTTTTTAATAGGTAATACGGTTCTCATGAAAAAGAGTCAACGAATTAATAATACAAAAATGCTTATTTATAGCGCTACTGTATCAGTTACCGGTTTGGCTTTTATACCGATAATGGGATATATGGGAACAGTTTACGGTATAGTAGCCGCAAGTATCATACATGGTATGGGAGAAGGTGTATTTGGCCCTTACGCCGCAACTATACGACAACTTGCCTCACCAAATCACATGCTTGGCCGAGTAAATGCTGTACAGCGCACGCTTAATTGGGGAGCTTGGGCATTGGGAAGTTTTGCTAGTGCATTTTTAATTTCTATATTCGGGCTTCAAACTACGTTATTTATAGGAGGTTTCGGAACAACATTGTGTTTAGTGGCGTTGTTAAGACGAGGCGTATCAAAAGGAACTGACATTGAATATACGAGTTCATTTTAGAGGGGATGATTATGATGCATAAGGTATTAAAAGGAACTGACATAGAAAATAAACCACACATTTTATTTATAGGGGGATGGACAAAACCTATACAAGATGCATTAGACAGTGGGTACACTGTTTCCTATATAGGGTCTTACGCTAGACACATATATTTTGATGGAGTTATCTTAGAAAAATGTTTCTATAAAAAAGAAATAGACACAACAAACATACCCTTGTCTATATACTATGCTGAAGAATTATTTAAAGAGAAACCTTTTGATGTGGTTGTATCTTTCAACGAAACAGTATTAGATACGGCTTGTATAATTGCAAAGATTTTTAATGTTAAAGGACCCTCTTACAATGCTAATATGATAACTCGTAATAAAGACATGATGCGTGAAATTCTAGCAGGTAAAGACTTTTCGATAGATTCGACAGTTTGTAATAATACTAAAGACATTAATGAATTTTTGAATAAAAAAGATAGTGTTATAATAAAGCCGCCGATTGGGGCAGGGGGTAAAGGAGTATGTAAGCTAAACTCGGGAGATGACGTAGGGGTATTTATTGAAGAAAATGGTATTCAACTACCTGTTTTAGTGGAAGAGTATATTGCAGGTGATATAGTTTATACGGTTGAAACCGTTTCTTATAACAAAAAACATTCTATACTTGCTATATCAGCTGAAGTATGTAAAGAAGATACATTTATAATAAACTATACGATTATGCCGGCACCTATAGATGAATCTCAAAAACAATTCATTATGGAGAAAGTAATGTTATTTTTGGACGATATGCAAATGGAAAATGGCATTACTCATACAGAAATAAAGATAGACAAACACAATAAACCAATAATTATAGAGTCTCAAGTTAGAATAGGTGGTGGCAACATCTGGAAGATGGTGGAACTAACAACTGGCATATCTCAATTTGGATACTATTATGATACGCTAGCTACTGAGACTATAGATGAATTTAGATGTCTACCTTCAAAATGTCAAGCTATGTCTTTAAGCTTGATTCCAAAACCAGGTTGCTTAAAAGAAATCAAGTATAAAGGATTAACTAACATATCCGAGGTAGTATTAATTGATCTAGTAGTAAAAGAGGGCGACACCATACCAACTATTGTAGATAGCACGCAACGCAAAGGGTCTATATTATTTACGGCTAATGATATAAAACATATGTACGAAGTTGCAGAGGAAATATGTAACAACATAACGTTTGTTTATAAGGATTTATCAGAATGGAAACCTTCTTTTAAAAAATATATGTAAAAAGAAATGTGGCAGATGACTGGTCTATATAATAAAGGATAATTTAAATCACATGTGTCTATTAACCAAAAACCGGATAAAAGTGTATTAGCTAGAGCTATGTTTTTTGATGAAAATGACGAATTTATATAACGAGTCCTTCAAGGTCAATTACAATGAGCCGGTTTATCCTTAGTGGGACAAAAATCGGCTTTTTTGTATGAAAATGTGCTTAGTGTGGTTTTTGTTCGAAATACTGGAGGAATCCCATTGCTATTATGTAAAGAAATACATTCTTCCCTCAAATGAAATTTTAGTTTGATAGCGACGAGCTACTGATTGTGGAAAATCTCCAGGCTTCTATTAGTTGATTAGTTGAAGAATTTGTTCCATAGCTCTTAAGGTATTGTAATATAAATAATCAAATCATCCTTCTGCCATTTATTTAAATGTCCCATTCTCTACATCTTATGAATTCCCTGAAAGTACTAAAACTACGCAAAATAAATAACCATCCTATGCAAGAAAGTTAAGGTAGCTAATAGCATATATTTTACTGAAAGGATGTGAATGAACTATGGAACGGTCGAATTGGGGAATTGGAGGATTAGTATTCGTTGGATGCATGTTTCTTGGCGGAGGAGTGGGATCTATATTAGGTGATACTCATGCTGGATGGCTAATAGGGATGGGTGCTGGATTTATTGGGATGGCTTTAACGAGACTGATCAGAAAGTAATATAACGGGATTCTTAATATCGTAAGCACTCTATACATTACAGTTAGAACTTTCTCTTTTGTATTGGCCTTTTCTAAATTTTTTTCATACATAGATATGGTTCTCAAGTCGGAGGGTGGCATCTTAGGGTGTATTTTTTATGCTCTTTAAAAGATTCCCAGCATCTTTTTTTATAATAGAATAGATTCATTACCGTTTCAGAGCTTTGTATTCATTCATAACCTAATAGTAAAAGGGGGGATGATGAAAGGTATGGCGTGTAATGATGAATTAATTTGTCAACAGTTTGCAAGAATTATCGGTGGCCAAGAAGGATTTGCCGGTGGAAAATGCGTGGCAACGATAAACCGGGATGAAATAAAGGCAACAATCTTAGGGAAACGTTTTAGGGTAACAAGTTCTTTCTCATTCGAATCAAGAAATCAAAAAACTGGACGGGCATTATGTCTAGGTCGGGTAGCGCTCTTACAAAAGGAAGTCACTGGATTTGTTGCTACGATTATTAAACAAGGAATAATCGTTTCATCTATACACAATGAGTGGTTATGTGATGAACCAAATTTGATTTACGTTAATATTGAAGACGTTGATGATCCACTAAGCTTCGCAAGGAAAGTTAGAAGAGCGTTATGCAATTAACCCATTTATTTAGTTAGATGAGCGATAGAAAAGGATCTTCAATTGAAAGATCCTTTTCTATTGTTTGTAAGTGATAAATTATGTTAATTAAAATATTTGGGATTATTAATGTTTTTTCAATGGTTTCACTAAATAGATGAAGGTTTTCATGAATTAAGTATACTTGACTAGCAGGCGAGCGTATTTTTTGCACGAATCGATATAATAATCTCCATTTTTATTGCAGTGTCAGTGTCTTAGTAGAAAATAAATATATACGACAAATTTTGACAAAGAAAGGATTGTATTTTTGTTATGCTATGAAAGTTATTGATTTGTAATGTATAAATAGGAGGATTTTTAAATGTCAAAGAAATTGTTATTATTTGCACTTATGAGTTTATGTGTAATTGCTTTAAGTGCTTGTAAAGGTAATGAAGAAAAATTAAAGGGCGCACCAGATGAGCAAAAAGTGGATGAAGACAAAAAAGTAGCAGAGGAAGAAAAGAATAAACAAGAAGAGCAACAAAGAGCAGAAGAAGAGAAGCGTAAACAAGAAGAGCAACAAAAAGTAGAAGAAGAAAAACGTAAGCAAGAAGAGCAACAAAAAGCGGAAGAAGAAAAACGTAAGCAAGAAGAGCAACAAAGAGTCGCTGAAGAAAAACGCAAGCAAGAAGAGAAGAAAGCTCAGCAACAGCAATCTACACAACAGGAGAGAACACAAAAACAAGAAAAACCGACACAAGCAACAGGTGGGAAACCAACAAGATCACAAATTTCAGTTGGTTCACATGTAGTTATTCAATTGGATAATGATTATAGTAAAACTGTAAGTGGCGTTGTGAAAGACATTTTAACACATAGTGAAACACATACATACGGCATTAAAGTTCGATTACAAGATGGACAAATTGGCCGTGTTCAAAGTGTTAAATAATGAAAAAGAGATTTGACTTCTTTATCAAATAAATAAAAGTTAAAAACCCGGTTCTTTCGTAAAAGAACCGGGTTTTTACGTGCGGAATTTGCGTTTTGTTGGTGCTACCACACCTCTATCAAGTATAGATGTTTTTATAATTTGAAAGACGAGGAAATGAACGTGGAGGGAGTATTGGAAGCATGTTTGAGAAGATTAAATGAATAGAAAAGGAAATGTTTTTTAATTCTGGGTTATGGACCTATCCTCTCGCTCTAATTAACTAAAAGAAGAACTTTCCCATACCCATTAGACTACTAAGCATTCCGATTCCATTCATGGTGTTTTTTCCTACTGTAAGTAAGTTTCCGAGCATTCCTGGCTGACCATAACTTCCGTTATTCCCCCATCCCATGGGACTTACCTGCCCTCCCCATCCTGGAGAGTTTCCGAAAACACCCCAGTTATTGGTACCGAAGTTAAAAGCTTTAGCTGGCGGCGATAGTAAAGCGGCAAGATGACCTTGTGCGAACATCCCTGCATGATTGAATGGTTGGGCCCAGGGGATGGGAGGTTTTTGATAATTAAAACTTGCATTGCCTGGTAATGGAGTCCAATTAGCAGGATGTCCTTGAGGCATCAACCCTGCATAATGGATTGGCTGCCCCCAAGAGAAGGAAGGGGGCTCGGGATTGAAACCTGTATAATTGGTTGGTGAATCCCAACCATATGGATAGACTCGATAACTCCAATACTCAGGAACCTTCAGACCATTTATTCCCTCAGCTTTCGTTATTTGGGGCTGTGAATATAATGATGACATTGAATTTTGGTTATTATATTGTTCCTCGTTTTCCTTGGAATTCACATACCAATATTGGTGCATAAGCTTATTCCCCTTACTTTAAAAATGTAATGTTAGACTTAGCCTATGTAATATTCCTTTTTATGGATGGTTACATAACTAGATTTCCAAGCCTGTATTTAAAGGAATGGGTGTGTGGACTTGTTGGTTTATCCCGCTGTTTGTTGTGGGCTACCTGCAAAAGTCCGATTGGTTCAACTAATAATCAGTGGGGGTGAACAAAACCCCCACTGATTAAAGTTTCACTTTATTTTAGAAGCGTATTTTCAGTCGCTTCTTTTGTTTATTGCAGCCTAATGTAAATTCGGTTTACAAACGTATTTACATATTTATTCAAAATCTTAAGTTGGGTAAGTAGAATTGCTAAAAAGAGAATATCCATTCGAAGAGTTTGGCAAAATACTGCAAGGGTAATATATTCTCGTGCAAATATGCAAACGAGTGAAATGAATCAACGGAATTTATAATGAAGGGGCAAATAAATATATGAGTGAAACGTTACATAAAAGAAAACCACCATATGTAATGCTTGTAATCCTTTTTATTGGGGCATTTGTTTCATTTCTAAATAACTCGCTTTTAAATGTGGCCTTGCCATCAATAATGAAGGATTTAGAAATTCAAAATTATTCAACGATCCAGTGGCTTTCTACAGGCTATATGCTTGTAAGTGGTATATTAATTCCGGCATCAGCATTTTTAATAACCCGATTCTCCAATAGGAGCTTATTTATTACATCTATGGTGATTTTTATTCTTGGTACGGCCTTAGCAGCTGTAGCACCGAACTTCGGTTTATTACTTACTGGCCGGATGGTGCAAGCAGCAGGTTCTTCAGTCATGGGACCTTTGTTAATGAATATTATGCTAGTAAGCTTTCCGAGAGAAAAAAGGGGAACGGCAATGGGGATTTTTGGGTTAGTTATGATTACAGCTCCGGCCATTGGACCAACATTATCAGGTTATATTGTAGAGTATTATGACTGGCGTTTGCTTTTTGAAATGATTTTACCGCTAGCAATCATTAGCTTACTGTTAGGGATTTGGAAATCGGAAAATGTCATGAGACAAAACAAAAATGCAAAACTTGATTATCTCTCATTACTATTATCTTCTGTCGGCTTTGGCGGTCTGTTATATGGTTTTAGTTCTGCAAGCTCAGATGGGTGGACGAATAAAGTTGTCTTAACAACCTTAATCATAGGCGCTATTGCCTTAATTGCTTTCATTATCCGTCAATTAAAAATGAATGAACCGTTGTTGGATTTACGTGTTTACAAGTACCCAATGTTTGCACTTGCGTCTGTAATTGCAATTGTTAATGCGGTGGCTATGTTTTCGGGGATGATTTTAACACCGGCTTATGTACAAAATGTCCGTGGTATTTCGCCGCTGAGCTCTGGGCTGATGATGCTTCCAGGTGCGGTAATAATGGGAGTTATGTCACCCATTACAGGTAAACTATTTGATAAGTATGGCCCTCGGCTTCTTGGTATAGTAGGACTTTCCATTACAGCTGTTTCAACTTATATGTTGGCAAATCTGCAACTCGATTCTAGTCACACACATATTATCCTTATTTACACATTGCGGATGTTTGGGATGGCGATGGTGATGATGCCACTTATGACAAATGGCCTTAATCAATTGCCAACTCGCTTAAATCCGCACGGTACAGCTGTTAATAATACAGCTCAACAAGTGTCCGGTTCAATTGGTACTGCTATTCTTGTTACGATTATGAATTCTGTAACAAAAACAAAAGCTGAAAGTTTAATGGCTCATGTAGATCCAACAACCTTCACAGAAGCTACGAAGGCAATGGTAACGCAGAAGGCTTTGTTATCCGGAATTCAGCATTCATTCTATGTAGCGCTTGGCATGAATGTTGTTGCGCTACTATTAGTTTTTTTCGTTAAACGTGTAGATATAAGCGCGGAAGCTGTTGAGAGGTTAAATCGGTAGAGCAAAATAAAACTTGAGATAATAATTTCTACAAGTTTTTTGTTGCTAAGGAACTGATAATTAAAGCGGGAAAAGAACTGAAAGAAACAGTGAAATAATTACACATAATGAAAAGGGTCTGATATTCATATCAGATCCTTTTCATTAGCAACACAGTATACTTGCTTATCGTATTTGTTTGAATTGATATGAGAAACTACTGGATTTCCAAATACTACAATCTTTAGCTCTCAATTTCTAATAAACATTATAATAATACGCCTCATTGTAATATATTATTTTTTCTGCAAGTTATAAATCTAATGTCAATAAACAACTTAGATTACCAACCTTATAAGCAATATCATAATCGTGAATAGTTAGGGAAATGATAAAAAAGATAATCAATTACATATTTTTATCCCAGGAGATTCATCGCTATCTTCTTTTTATTAAATGGGATATTTTATCTCGCTATTTGCCGGGCAGTAAAACCCCACCTCAAAATTCAGCGGAAGCAAAGAAGTTAGGTGGGGAATCAACTGCCCGTAAAAGCCCGGTTAGTGAGGGCTGATAATCAGTGGGGGATGAACAAAACCCCCACTGATTAAAGTTTCACTTTATTTCATGCTTTTTTGAAAGGGTGTTTGTAATGGATAAAAAAGTATCTGCCATTCCCCAGCCGAAAACATATGGACCGCTAGGGAATCTCCCATTAATCGATAAAGATAAACCGACTCTATCGTTTATTAAGCTGGCAGAAGAGTATGGTCCTATTTTTCAAATTCAAACTTTGAGTGATACCATCATTGTCGTTTCTGGACATGAACTGGTAGCGGAAGTTTGTGATGAAACAAGATTTGATAAAAGTATAGAGGGTGCTTTAGCAAAGGTTCGTGCCTTTGCTGGAGACGGATTATTTACAAGCGAGACTGACGAGCCTAACTGGAAAAAAGCTCATAATATTTTGATGCCTACATTCAGTCAACGGGCAATGAAAGATTATCATGCTATGATGGTCGATATTGCCGTGCAACTCGTTCAAAAATGGGCAAGACTGAATCCGAATGAAAATGTAGATGTCCCAGGGGATATGACTCGCCTTACATTAGATACAATTGGTCTATGTGGTTTTAATTACCGATTTAATAGCTTTTATCGTGAGACCTCTCATCCTTTTATCACTAGCATGACCCGTGCTCTAGATGAGGCGATGCACCAATTGCAGCGGCTGGATATAGAAGATAAACTCATGTGGAGAACGAAACGTCAATTTCAGCATGATATTCAATCTATGTTTTCTTTAGTAGATAATATTATTGCTGAACGTAAAAGTAGTGGAAATCAGGAAGAAAATGATTTACTTTCCCGTATGTTACATGTGCAGGATCCGGAAACGGGTGAAAAATTAGATGATGAAAATATTCGTTTTCAAATTATCACTTTTTTAATAGCTGGGCATGAAACAACAAGTGGATTGTTATCTTTTGCAATCTATTTTTTATTAAAGAATCCGGATAAATTGGAAAAAGCCTATGAAGAAGTAGACCGTGTTTTGACAGATCCCACTCCAACATACCAACAAGTTATGAAGCTTAAGTATATACGGATGATTTTAAATGAATCACTACGTCTATGGCCGACTGCTCCAGCATTCAGTCTCTATGCGAAAGAAGATACAGTGATTGGTGGGAAATATCCAATTAAGAAAGGAGAGGATCGTATTTCTGTCCTTATTCCACAGCTACATAGGGATAAAGATGCGTGGGGAGACAATGTGGAAGAATTCCAACCTGAACGATTTGAAGAGCTGGATAAGGTTCCTCATCATGCTTATAAACCATTTGGAAATGGTCAGCGAGCATGTATCGGTATGCAGTTTGCACTTCATGAAGCCACACTCGTAATGGGAATGCTTCTTCAACATTTTGAATTCATCGATTATGAAGACTATCAGCTGGACGTAAAACAAACATTAACGCTAAAGCCTGGTGATTTTAAAATTAGGATTGTACCTCGAAATGAAACTATTAGCCATAATACTGTTCTTGCGCCTACAGAGGAGAAACTGAAAAACGATGAAACCAAGCAGCAAGTTCAGAAAACTCCTTCTATTATTGGAGCCGATAATCTTTCGCTTCTTGTTCTGTATGGCTCGGATACAGGGGTAGCAGAGGGCATTGCAAGAGAACTAGCAGATACAGCTAGTTTAGAAGGTGTTCAAACGGAAGTGGCAGCTCTTAACGATCGAATTGGAAGTTTGCCGAAAGAAGGAGCGGTTCTTATTGTAACTTCTTCTTATAATGGAAAACCGCCAAGTAATGCAGGACAGTTTGTGCAATGGTTGGAAGAATTAAAACCAGATGAGCTAAAAGGTGTTCAATACGCAGTTTTTGGTTGTGGAGATCATAATTGGGCTAGTACTTATCAGCGAATTCCAAGATACATTGATGAGCAAATGGCTCAAAAAGGAGCAACAAGGTTTTCTAAACGCGGAGAAGCAGATGCAAGTGGTGATTTTGAGGAACAGCTCGAGCAATGGAAACAAAGTATGTGGTCTGATGCGATGAAGTCATTTGGATTGGAACTTAACAAAAACATGGAGAAAGAACGCAGTACTTTGAGCCTGCAATTTGTCAGCCGTCTTGGAGGATCTCCTCTTGCGCGAACATATGAAGCAGTTTATGCATCTATATTAGAAAATCGTGAACTTCAATCATCTAGCAGTGAAAGAAGTACGCGACATATTGAGATATCATTGCCAGAAGGCGCTACATATAAAGAAGGAGACCACCTTGGGGTACTGCCAATTAATAGTGAGAAAAATGTCAACCGAATTTTAAAACGCTTTGGATTAAACGGGAAGGATCAAGTCATTTTAAGCGCAAGTGGGCGCAGTGTAAATCATATACCTTTAGACAGTCCTGTTCGTTTATATGACCTTCTTAGTTATAGTGTCGAAGTGCAAGAAGCAGCTACTCGTGCACAAATACGAGAAATGGCGACATTCACAGTATGCCCTCCTCATAAAAAGGAATTGGAATCATTATTGGAAGAGGGAGTTTATCAAGAACAAATATTAAAGAAACGTATTTCAATGTTAGATCTTCTTGAAAAGTATGAGGCTTGTGAAATCCGATTTGAACGCTTTTTAGAACTTCTTCCGGCGCTCAAACCGCGTTACTATTCTATCTCAAGTTCTCCACTTGTTGCCCAGGATCGTCTGAGCATTACGGTTGGTGTTGTAAATGCGCCTGCATGGAGTGGGGAAGGGACATATGAAGGAGTCGCTTCTAATTATTTAGCTCAGCGTCATAATAAAGATGAGATTATCTGTTTCATTCGAACGCCACAATCAAACTTTCAATTACCTGAAAATCTAGAAACACCAATTATCATGGTTGGACCAGGCACTGGAATTGCACCATTCCGTGGATTCTTACAAGCGCGTCGTGTTCAAAAGCAAAAAGGTATGAAGGTAGGAGAAGCACATCTATACTTTGGTTGTCGTCATCCTGAAAAGGATTATCTCTATCGTACAGAATTAGAAAATGATGAAAGAGAGGGATTAATCTCTTTACACACAGCTTTTTCTCGCTTAGAAGGACATCCTAAAACATATGTACAGCATGTAATAAAAGAAGATAGAATCCATTTAATTTCGTTATTAGATAATGGGGCCCATCTTTATATATGTGGTGATGGAAGTAAAATGGCTCCTGACGTAGAAGATACCCTTTGTCAAGCCTATCAAGAAATTCATGAAGTTAGTGAACAAGAAGCAAGGAATTGGTTAGATCGTTTGCAAGATGAAGGGCGATATGGAAAAGATGTTTGGGCTGGTATATGAATGTTTCTTAATTAAATAAGTAATATGTAACGAATGAACTTCTTTTGAATAAGTGAATAACTCATTTGTAAAAATCCCGTATTTTCATTGAATGCGGGATTTTGTTTTTTTTAGTAAGTTGGACTGATACTGTAGAGAAATAGGTAATTCATTTGACAATTAAAATGACATACTATAATATATATGCCATAGCATATAATTAATAAAATGAATACATTAACTGTGAATAATTGACTGGTATGCTATACTCTTTTATATATTAATTTATAGAGGTGATATATGAACTTACATGATTTAATAGGCTATCTTGTTCATCGTACCGATGTGAAAATGACGAATTATTTTACGAAGAAATTAAAGCCTTTCGGAGTTACGCCAGAGCAGTGGGGGATTATTAGTGTTCTTTGTAGCCAAAGGGCCACTACTCAAAAAGAGTTAGCAGAAGCGATTGATAAAGATCAAACTACTGTCGTAAGAATGATACAGTCAATGGAGAGAAAAGGGATTGTAAAGAAGGATTTGAATGAGCAAGATCGACGTTCACACAACCTGTTTTTAACTGAAAAAGGTGACGAGTTAAAGAAAACAATCTTGCCTGTAGTGACAGACGCTCACCATTTCGTTACGAGTAATTTGAGCGAAGAAGAGATTAAAGTATTACAATCATTATTAAACAAATTGTATGATACACGCTATTAATACTTGTTCCTTATTGATGCTATTCATAAGGAACAAACTTTATTTTATGTATTATATATGCTATAGCATATAATTTGTTTTAAGGAATAGTGGAGATATCTTTATTTTGTATGAGATTCGATTCAGGATCACGTTTTTTCCTAGTACCAGTCAAAATTTCATATTATATATGCTATAGCATGTAAATGTATCAAATAAATAAGAAAGATGTGATTGCTATTTTAATATTAATCAATGTAGTAAAAGTTGTATTATTTCTGTTCTTTTTAATGACAGGTACGAAAATTATTTCTGGGAAAATGGCAGACGAGTTCAAGCGATTTGGTTTACCTTCGTTTTTTAATTTCTTAACTGGAGCTTTTGAGATTGTAGGAGCGATTGGAATGTTAATAGGAATTTGGATTCCAACAATAGCTTTATTAGCAGGATTGTTGTTAGGCGGTACGATGCTTGCAGCTGCATTAACTCTAATTGTACTAGCGAGAGATCCCTTTAAGAAAGCAATACCTGCGCTTGTTTTGTTTGTTCTTAGTTTAGGGATAAGTTTGTATCATATTTTTTAAACATAACTTAAAACTGTTTGCGTTTAAATTGCTACCGTTTTGTGGGTATTTTATAAATAGTATGATTTTCAAATTAGTGGTGGAATAATAGCAATACGAATGTAAACAGTATCATCGTTAGAATCAAAAAATTATAATTAGTAAAAGAAATGGTAAGAGTTTTATATTAAAAATAGGAGTGAGCAAAGATGGCATATTTATTACAAGTTGATTTTCCGTTTGAAGGTCCTTTTGGTGAAGAAATGGAAAAAGGATTTTGGGATTTAGCAAACAGTATTAACGAAGAAGAAGGATTCCACTGGAAAATATGGACAGAGAATGAAGAAACAAAAGAAGCTGGAGGCATTTATGTATTTGAAGAAAAACAAGATGCTGAAAAATACGCGGAAATGCACAAGAACAGACTTGAAGCAGCTGGTGTTAAAGATATTAGAGTAAGAATTTTTAACATCAATGAAAAGTTAACGGAACTGAATCGTGGGTATACGAAATAATTTTGAAAGTCGGAGCAAGCGTAAAAGGAGGGGGGATAATCCCCTTCTTTTTCTATTCTTAAATTGATGGTGAGGGGACTTGCACAAAAAATCCCTATATAGATAGGGATTCGTGTATCAGCATATAGTTCTTTGGAAAAGGATGTAACATATGAGAGTTCTTGAATTTGTGAAATTGATGTAAAAGTACTTTGAAAATTGTATTGAAATAATGATTTGTAAAAGGGTACGCCCCTTACTGGGAGGTAAGGGGCACAAGAAATGCAAATTTATTTTAATTTGCTAAAGTAATTGTAATGTATACTTGTTGCAAAATTATGAACAAAACTATTATTTAGTAACTAAGAATAATGTACCAATAAAGGTTAGTGCAGCAAAATAAATTGTGTTATGATGTGAGCAAGTATAAAGCTATGTAAAGGAGGGATTAACATGCCACATGTTGTGTTTCGTGGAATTACTACTGAACAATTAAAAAGCATAAGCAAGCCATTAGTAGAAGAGCTCGCACATATCTGTGAGTGTGGTACGGATAATTTTACCTTGGAACTACCAAGTTCTACGTTTGTATTCAATGGAGAAGAAATAGAAGCGTTTCCTCTTATAGAAGTGAAATGGTTTGAGCGTGGACAGGAAATTCGTGATCGATTTGCCAAGGCCATTACTACATATATAATGGATTTTGGACTTTCAGAAGTAGAGGTTGTATTTACGGTTTTCACAGAATCAGCGTATTATATTAACGGGAAGCATTGTGCAAGTTAGAACTATTTGAAAGATTTTTAAAACATTTATAAGAGGTATAATCACATTGCTATCAAGCTAAGTAAAGCAAATATCCAAAGACAAAAAATGAACTCAATTTTCATAGACAACTAACTTTGAAGAGATAAATTTTTAGTTTTTGGGGACATCAAAATAGTAGCTTGATGGGCATGTGGTGCTACCCATTAAAAAAGAAATAGGAGTGGATATCCTATTTCTTTTTATTAATATAATAAAATGTAACAACTAAATCCAAAGTAATGATAATAATTAGAAGTAACAAGTGCATAAGTGCATCAGTTTTTCCGTTTAGTAAAGACTTTACAAAGAAATTCCATTCTGTTTCATAAGGAGGTTCTACCCAATTTCGTTGCAGTCCTAACATCATTCCATTTATGAAATAGACAATGCTTAATAGAACCCTTCCAACAAATAAAGCAGCTACTTTTATATTCCACTTCTTTATCAGTATTATATAAAGAAGTGGAAATAGTATAAGTACCCAAAAAACGATAATAAAAACTGTATTCATCAGTTTCTACTCCTTTTGTGGATCATAAAGTTATGATCCCCCGCTATTTGTGGGTTGATTAAAGTTTTACTTTATCTCTCCGTCTCAAAAAACTCAATCCATTCCCCATCAGGACCCGCAAAGAATATGTAACGTGTTCCATCCGGTAATGTTTCGATTTCTTCTCCTAGTAAAAATGTTACGCCATGTTTCTTGAGTCTTTTGATTTCTTCTTTTAATGAATCTACCTTAAAGCAAATGTGATGTACTTTTCCTTCTGCCGGAAGAGAGGAGTTGTAACCTTCAATGAGTTCCAGTATCGTTTCCTTCGATTCTTCCACACCTAAAAAAGCGAGTTTTAAGTCTGGATTCGGGTGTCCCATTCTCTTAATGAGTTGTAAGCCAACTACTTCTTCATAAAATGCGATAGATGTTTCTAGGTTTGCAACCATAAGTCCAACGTGTTCGATTCTTCTAACTGGCATGTAGATTCCTTCTTTCTGAAAATTATATACAATATGTTATTGAAAATTAAGAAAATAAGCAAGATAAAAACCTTACAAATTTTAGCGTGTTATATGGTATAGTGAGAAAGTATGTTTGGGGAGAAGGAAGGAGATTATACGATGAATACACCTACTCAAACTCCTTCATTATCGGAAACGATGAAAGAGTGGCATTATGCATTAGCGTATGAAATTAAACATTGGAAAACGATAGGTGGTAGTAAAATTTCTATCATGAACGGTCGTTTTTTATATACAGATTATGAAAGTACAGTATACGTATTTCAGCTTATTTCGGAAGTAAGCTTGCCTGAAGGTTCACCGATTCGAATTGAGTTCGATGGTGAGGAAGCGACAGGAGAAGTATTATCTGTACATGGATTAGAAATAGAACTGAAATTAAATGATTATATACAAGGTGAAATACGAGAAGCTGTTTTGTACAGTGAACCGTGGCAGCTTTTAGAGCAACTGCAAGAGAGGTTGAAGGAAGCGCGTAAAGATAAGCTGAAACGTAATCGTATAAAGCGTCTTGTTGATGGGACGAGTAGTCCGAAACATATTGAGAAGATGAAAAATCCGAAAAATGAATTGGCGTATCGCTCGTTTTATAATCCGACAACGTACGTATGGGGACCACCTGGAACAGGGAAGTCTTACAATTTATCACGTATTATTTCGGCTCATTATCAAAAAGGAAAGTCGGTACTTGTGTTAGCTCATAGTAATGCAGCAGTGGACGTATTAATGAGTGAAGTAACAAAGCAAATTGAAAAGAAAAAGAAATGGACGCCTGGTGAAATTGTTCGTTACGGTTATAGTCAACACGAACATATACGAAATCATGAAACGTTACTTGCGTCGAAGTTAGTTGAAACGACGAACGGGTCTTGGGGTGAGGAGAGACTCTATTTAGAAGAGACACGACAAGAGCTTCGTGAAAAGATTTTATCGTATAAAGCAACATCTGCTGATAAGAAGCGTATACAAGAGATAGAAAGTGATCTTCGAAAGCAAAAAGCGAAAATTAAAGAAGTAGAAAAAGAATATATTGAAAATGCGAAAGTGATTGGTGCGACTTTATCGAAATGTGCTATTGATTCACTTATTTATGAGCGTACATTTGATTTAGTTGTCGTAGATGAAGTGAGTATGGCGTTTGTTCCGCAAATTGCATTAGCTGCTTCACTTGGAAAACGTATCGTCGTTTGTGGTGACTTTTTACAGTTACCTCCAATTGCGATGGCAAACCATGAACTCGTTCGAAAATGGCTTGGCGAAGATATGTTTTACCATGCCGGGATTGTGGAGTCTGTTAATAAATCAGAAGCACATCCGAACCTGTTTATGTTGCAGGAACAAAGACGTATGCATGCGGATATATCGAAGTTTACGAATTCGTTTATTTATAAAAATAGAGTATACGATCATCCGTCTGTTTCCGAGCGTAAAGAACTTGCGAAACTACAACCGTTCGCAAATGAAGCGAGTGTTTTATTTGATACGAGCCAAATGGGAGCTTTTTCGTTAAAAGACGCTGCTTCAGGATCTCGTTTTAACATTATGTCTGGTTTAGTAGCAATGCAAATGATGTTAATCGGACTGTTAGATGGTGTGCAATCCATTGGTGTTGTGACGCCTTACAGAGCGCAGTCTCGCTTTTTATCAACGTGTATTAGAGAAATGTTACAGAGAACGAAATACCAAAACATACCTGTTTTAGCAGCGACAGTTCATAAGTTCCAAGGATCTGAAAGAGATATGATGATTTTTGATACAGTAGATAGTTATCCGCAAGAACGACCTGGCGTATTATTCTTTGACCATAAAAACCATCGCCTCGTCAATGTAGCAGTGACAAGAGCGAGAGGGAAGTTTATTCAATTATCAGATTGCCACTATATGCGCAAAAATTTATCGAGAAAACAAGCGTTGTCACAATTAACGGCTCATATAGAACGCCACGGAGATCTGTATGATCGCACGACATCAAGACAATTGTGGGAACGGAAAATATCGAAACGATTACGCTGGTTTATGGAAATGAATCTTGAGGAAACGAAAGGGGTATTAAAAGATATTTTAGCAGCAAAACGAAAAATCATTATTTCACTTCCAAGTACGAAACAAGTAGATAAACGAGTATGGCAAGCGTTAATGCGTACAAATGCGCAAATAACGGTGTATAGTGATGGACCAGTTCCACTGAAAAATGTAAAGTTACAAAGACAAAATAAAGCATTCCCGTTCCTAGTAATCGATGATGAAATCTTTTGGGCAGGCGCACCCCTTACATCTCAAATGATGTTTGAAGGTAGTACAGAATTTCCGTACGTATGTGCAAGACTGCAAGCACCAGAAACCATTGGTGTATTAAAAGGGTTTTTAGATATTCGGTAAATTCGGATAGGAATTCCTTGACTTTTATTTGAAATGAACTTAGAATGAATGTAATTTAATATAATTTTATGAAAATTCTTATCACGAGAGGTGGAGGGACTGGCCCTATGATACCTCGGCAGCGGATTCGTTATGAATACTGTGCCAATTCCAGCAAGGTAACTTGAAAGATAAGAAAGAAGCTCAATTTGACTGTATATACAGAAGCCTCTTTCTATCTTTTAGAAAGAGGCTTTTTTACGTGAAAATAAAAGGAGGAAGAAAAATGGGAGCGACAGGAGTAGCGTCACAAAGAAAAAAAATTGAAGAGAGTATCGAAAGAAATAAGGAAAAGTACATAGAAACAAGTCATGATATTCATGGGAATCCGGAGATTGGTAACCAAGAGTTTTATGCATCTAGAACGTTAAGTTTATTGCTAGGTAGTGCAGGATTTCAGTTGCAGCACAATATAGCTGGACATGAAACGGGATTTATTGCGCGAAAAAGTTCAGGGAAACAAGGACCAGCAATCGCATTTTTAGCTGAGTATGACGCTTTACCAGGACTTGGCCATGCGTGTGGTCACAATTTAATTGGCACAATTAGCGTTGCAGCAGCGATCGCATTATCAGAAACGCTTGAAGAAATTGGCGGGGAAGTTGTTGTGTTCGGAACACCAGCTGAAGAAGGAGGACCGAACGGTAGCGCAAAATCGAGTTATGTAAAGGCAGGCTTATTTAAAAATATTGATGCGGCGCTTATGATTCATCCGAGCGGAAAGACAGCAACAACGAGTCCTTCACTAGCAGTCGATCCACTTGATTTTCATTTTTACGGAAAAACAGCTCACGCCGCAGCATCACCTGAAGAAGGGATTAACGCATTAGACGCGGTGATTCAGCTGTACAACAGTATTAACGCACTTCGCCAACAACTTCCGTCAGACGTGAAAATTCATGGCGTGATTACAGAAGGCGGAAAAGCACCTAACATTATTCCTGACTACGCCGCAGCAAGATTCTTCATCCGTGCTGCAACGAGAAAAAGATGTGCGGAAGTAACAGAAAAAGTAAAAAATATCGCACAAGGGGCAGCACTAGCAACAGGCACAAAAGTAAAAATCCATCAATTCCAAAATGAAATCGATGAACTACTCGTAACAAAAACATATAACGATATCGTAGCCGAAGAACTGGAATTACTAGGTGAGGATGTAAACCGTAAAGAAAGACTCGGCATCGGCTCAACTGACGCAGGAAACGTAAGTCAAGTCGTACCAACCATTCACCCGTACATTAAAATCGGCCCAGATGACTTAATTGCACATACGAATGAATTTAGAGAAGCAGCGCGTTCAGAATTAGGGGATAAAGCATTAATTACATCGGCAAAAGCATTAGCAAATACGGCGTATCGATTAATTACAGAAGAAGGGTTGTTAGAGAAGGTGAAGGAGGAGTTTAGAGAGGCGCAGAGAAATCAGGGATAGGTGATTGAAAGGAGTGGATGATCCACTCCTTTTTCTTTTTTGGAAAGCTGGTGCCTATCACTTTATTAGAATGACAATTTCTCCTCAAACTCACTCTTTAAAACAATTAAAGGAGACGATAAGCCGAATTGCATTAAAGAGTCTAAAAATGCAGCAAGGGAATCCATCGAATCGCTCATGACCTTCATCATATAATTAAATTCCCCGCTAATTCGATATAAATCAGTTACTTCAGGAGCGGCATTACAATATTGGATAAAATCAGAGCATTGGCTCGTTTTAAACATGATGAATGCTTGAATGTTTTTATTAATTTTAGAAGGTTCAAATTTCGTTCGGTAAGCCGCTATAACTCCTTGATCTTCAAGTTTATTCATACGCTCCTTTACAGCAGGTTGCGTCATGGATATAATTCGTCCTATTTCTGAAACAGAAATTCTTGCATTTTCATACAACAAGTTCATTATTTTATGGTCGATTTCATCTAGTTTTACTGCATTTTGCATTGTGTAGCCTCCTTATTTTATTTTTTAAAGTGAATCACAAACTATAACTATAATATCATAAGTGAACGAGCTAAATTACCTATAAATCTATATTTAAAATAATTGGTTTTTACATAAAAATATAAGTATAGGTTTTTATCAAACGTAAATTTAGGAAGGATGGAAAAAATGAAGAATCTTGATGGGAAAGTAGCGTTAGTAACAGGGGCAAGTCGCGGAATTGGTCGTGCGATTGCGATGAGATTGGCAAACGACGGTGCATTAGTGGCAATTCACTACGGTCGAAATAAAGCAGCTGCAGATGAAACAATTCGTGAGATTGAATCTAATGGAGGAAAGGCGTTCTTAATTGAAGCAGATCTCAATTCAATTGATAATGTCAAAAAGCTAGTAGAACAATTAAAGAATGAATTACAAATAAGAGTTGGTACATCAGAGATTGATATTTTAGTAAACAATGCAGGGATAGGTACACAAGGGACGATTGAAAATACGACAGAAGAAGTTTTTGATGAAATTATGGCCGTAAATATTAAGGCGCCATTCTTTTTAATTCAGCAAACATTACCGTTACTACGAGCAGAAGGGCGCATTATTAACATTTCATCAGCTGAAGTAAGACTTGGTTTTACAGGGTCCATTGCATACGGCTTAAGTAAAGGTGCATTAAATACGATGACACTGCCTCTAGCTAAACATCTTGGAGAAAGAGGGATAACTGTGAATACAATTATGCCTGGATATACGAAGACAGATATCAATGCGAAATTGCTAGATGATCCAGAAATACGAAATTTTGCTACGAATTCATCTGTGTTCGGTCGAATTGGGCAAGTTGAAGATATTGCAGATGCAGTAGTATTTCTTGCTTCTTCTGATAGCCGCTGGGTAACGGGGCAGGTATTAGATGTTTCTGGAGGATTTTGTTTATAGGGGCACTACTCCATACCTATTAAGCCAACCAAGTAAATTACTAGATATGAAACGATCTTCGTTTCATATCTGGTGATGTATAGAAAGATAGGGATAGGGATGCTAAAAAAGCCTATTCAAACGTGATTTTTTCGCTAGGCAACTTGAATAAGGGGGCTATTTTTAATTATTCATAATCTAAAATAGTCAAATTTAATTTTACAGTAACAATAAAATAAATTATTGACCGCGTGGTACAAAAAAGAGTATTCTATTCATGTTATCTTTAAAATGAGAGGAGGATACGATTGAATAAACGCGGCAGACCTCGAGAGTTTGATTATTCCTCAATTGTAGATGTTGCAATGAAAACATTTTGGTTAAGAGGATATGAAGGGTGTTCTACACAAGATTTATGCAGTGATACAGGACTTGGAAAAGGAAGTTTATACAATACTTTCGGTAGTAAACATGAACTGTATAAACAAGTATTAGAACGCTACCATGAAATTGGGATTAAGGAACAAAGGAAATTGTTACATACTCCAATTCCAGTTAAAGAACGATTAAGTAATTTTTTTGAATGGGCATTGAAAGAAGACTTTGAGAATATTGATCAAAAAGGATGTTTATTGATTAATGCCAGTATAGAACGTGCTAAAAACGATTTAATGGTACAAGAAATTTTCTCGAAGCATGTTGAACTTCTTAAACAAGCTATTGAAACAGTGATGGAGGAAGGATTGCAAACAGGTGAAATTTCAAAGAAGCAATCAGCTGAGGAATTAGCTAGTCTGCTTTTAAGCAGTTATTACGGATTCCGTGTTCTTAATGTATCGATGCAAAATCGGATGTTGTCTGAACAAGTTATCAAAGGAACAGTGGAGTCTATTTGTGGCGCTTAGTGCGCTCTTTTTTCGCACTATTTTTGTACCGATCATTACAATAATGAATAAGGAGTGTTTTTATGCCATCGATTATTTATTTATTAGCTTTAGCAATCTTTTGTATGACTACATCAGAATTTATGGTTGCAGGTATGATGAATGAACTTGCTCTTGCATTCCATGTTTCTGTATCATCTATTGGGTATTTAATTTCAGCTTATGCAGGAGCAATGGTAATAGGAGGTCCCATTTTAACTGCAATTCTTTTACGAATGCGCAGCAAACAAGCATTATTGTTTTTAATGTTCGTATTTTTAATTGGTCAATCGCTCGGAGCTATTGCTTGGAACTATGATATTATGATGATTTCACGTATTATAACTGGTATTGCTTCAGCTTCAGCTTTTGGAGTTGCGATTTCCTTTTCTGCGACATTGGTTCACTCTGATTCAAGGGGAAAAGCTGCATCAATTGTACTTGCAGGTTTAATGTTCGCAACTGTATTAGGTTTACCTATAACAACCGTTATTTCCCAATCTTTTGGCTGGCGTATTAGTTTTGGGGCTGTTTCTGTTCTTGTGCTAGTATCAGGGCTTATGATTCAATGGTTGTTACCATCATCTTCAAATAAAGAGCAATTACATTGGAAAGACGAACTTCTGCGATTTAAGAATATTCATCTTTGGGCAGCGTACGTAACAAGTATGTTCATTATTGGTGGTACGTTTGCAGCATTTAGTTATTTCACTCCGATCTTTACAAATGTCACAGGCTTTTCAAGTGCAAGTATTCCGTATTTACTTGCTCTCTATGGTAGTGCGACGGTAATTGGAAATATAATAATCGGCAAGTTTGCTGATAAATTTACAATGAAAATACTTATGGGTGGATTAATTATATTAATCATAGCGTTGTCTTTATTTGCTTTAAGTGCAGAGAATAAATACATTGCAGTGATTTCTACAATTTTTATTGGTTTAACTGGTGTAGCATTGAATCCAGCTATGGTTGCGAGGGTGATGAAAACAGCTAGTAATGGAATAATGATAAATACGGTTCATAGTTCTTTTATTACGCTAGGTATTGTTATTGGTTCATCACTAGGTGGTCTTGGGATCAGTAAAGGATATGGTTTTGTATCTCCGTTATGGATTGGAGCTTGTTTAGCTATCCTTGGGGTAATTTCGTTATTCCCATATTTACATAAAGGAAAGGCAGATTAAGATGTTTAAAATTTCTTTTTATGGAGGAGCACCACATCACCATCAAGCTAATATTTTCATATACTCCTAAATTAAAATTTTCTTTCTCTACAGATAATTATTCTGAGAAGCCGTTCATTTTTTGTTTTGGGGGCATTTCTTTTTCTAAAGTTGTGATGGGTATGTATGGTGACCTCTATTAGACAATAGTGAATGAACAATTTCGGGGGGCAGTTAAACTTTATTTAAAATAAGATTTTTTTGCAGTAAAATCAATGTTAGTGGAATTTTTTAATTAAATTTTTTTGAAAATTAACATAAATACTTGCAATATTTAAATTAGTACTATATAGTTCTAATTATGAAAAAGGTAAAATTAATGAATCAAAAACGTGTGATTGAAGTAGCTGCAACATTATTTTTAGAAAAAGGGTTTGCTTATACAAGTATGGATGAATTAGTACGTGTAAGCAAAGTTTCAAAGTCTAATGTGTATTATCACTTTTCTAATAAGGAACAATTATTAGAAGGAGTCGTTGATTATTGGATTGAAATGTATCAATCTGCAATTGATGACGTACTTTCTCAGAACCAATTTTTAGTTGAAGATCGTATCCAACTGTTTTTAAAGCAATTATCACAAGGAGTTCAGTCGAGAGAGTATAAGGGGAGCTGTCCATTTATTACTCTTTATATTCAAAGTCCTACACAGGCCACGCAAATAAAAGAAAAAATAGGTCTTTTTTTTACAGGATTACAAGAGAAAGTTGCTCTATTACTTAAACAAGGGGTAGAGAATGGAGAATTCAGAAATACGATTCATATTGATGAGGTTGCATCCCTTTTTATTACAAATCTTGAAGGGGCGTTATTTATTTCAGAAACATTGAAGGATGCAACTGTAATCACGAAAACAGCAGATCATTTTTTAAAATTGCTTCGATAAAAGAAGCATTTTTTTTACATCGAATTAGTACTAAGTAGTACTAAAAGGGGGATTTTATATGAGAACAGTATTTTTAACTGGTGGAACAGGCTTTATTGGAAAGCAATTAGTGAAAGAATTAGCCAAAGAGGATGTTAAAATTCTTCTTTTAGTGAGGTCGAAAAGTAAAGCAACAAGCATTTTTCAAGAAAGAGGCATCTTAAAAAAGGAAGTTATGCACTTTATTGAAGGTGATTTGACGAAAATAGATTTAGGTCTAAGTGCTGAAGATAAGGAGAGGGTATTGAAAACGGATGTGATTATTCACGCAGGAGGTCCCATGGATATTCAAGCGACAAGTAAAGAGGCAGCTTCCGTATTTTTAAATGGCGCCAAACATATTAGTGAATTAGCTAAAAGTATTCATCAATTGAAGGGCTTGCAACAATTTATTCATGTTGTAGGTTATATGAGTCCCTTTGATGATAAAAATAGCAAGATTGCAATTGATGTGTTTAAAGAAGGAAACAATTATTTGAAAATAAAAAATCCATATGAGAGAACAAAATTTTTAGCAGATCTTTATATCCGTCAGCAGGCATCAGCAGTAGGTTATCCGCTTTCTGTAATTAATCCGCCAACTGTAGTCGGTAGTAGTAAAACAGGGAGTACAGAGCAGATAGCAGGATTAGGTTTGCTTGTGATGAGTATGCGAAGAGGGCTCATGCCAGTGATTCCTGGAGGTAAGGGATACAGGTTACCACTTATTTCAAACGATGAGCTTGCGAAGTTTATTGTGCAGGTTTTCAGATTGGAGCAACCGACTATTCAAACATATACACTTGTTGAAGACAAACAGCACGATCAAAACATTGCTGAATTATTAAGTATTATGTCGGAAAGTATGAATATGAGGGCACCAAAAATCTCTGTTCCAATGCCATTTATGAAAGCAATTATGAATAGTGGAGTAAGTAAAATAACAAAAATTCCTTCTGATGGACTGAATTTTATTACAAACCGAAAATTTTCAGATGTTTCAGCGAAAAAAATTATGGGAGGAGATTGGTTTAAGAAGACGAGTGTAATGAAATTTTTCCCTGCCGTAGTAGCTGATCTGGATTATCGAATGATGTATCAAAATGGCCAGCATAATCATGTATTTAAACGAACATTATGCGATAACAATACCCTTTACCAATTACAAGGAAAGGGTAAACCGTTTATTTTATTACATGGTTTATTGAGTGATGGAGAGGATTTATTTCCTTTAGCACAAGAGCTTCATGAAAAAACTGGTCAACCTGTATGGATTTTGGATCTTCCAGGTTTGGGACGTTCTCCTTTTAAACGAGAGAAAAATCTTCTAGCTATCTATTTGAATGTAGTGAAAAAGTTATTGGAGAAAGCTACGAATGGTGCACATCTAATTGGACATTCATTCGGTGCGTTTATTCTTCTGGAAGCATTGGTACAAGAGTACATAGATGAGAAGTATGCAATCACTTTACTACAGCCACCTGTTGCTAAAAAAAATGCTAAATCGCTAAATGTTCCTCAATTTATGAACAAATGGACATTAAAATTAGCAACTACTAATTTGATAGAGCGTTATTTATTAAGTAATGGTTTGTTTGAAAGTACGGAGAGCATCCCTGAACATTATATTGAAAAAATAAGTAAAAGTTTTACTTCTCCTAGAATTTTAAATACTACGGTTCAGCTTAACAGTTTACTACTGAAAAACGATCAAGGTGATTTCAATGAAGTAACAAAGTATAATCTTCACATTATTTGGGGGGAGTATGACAGAGGCTATTCTGCTCCATCGCATCTTGGTAAGGTTGATTTTGTTCCATATGGCCATCATTTTCCTCTTAGCCATCCGAGTGAAACGGCAACATTAGTAATAAAAAATAGTAATACTAGCAGATGAGAGTGTGGGATAAATAAAAAGTGTGTAGTAAGATCGTTGTGTCTTTGAAATAAAATCGTACTGTTTGGGGTCCCGCCCCACATCCATCAACTTAACGTATATTTTTATACAAAATGCGGTCTTTCCACGTAGTTTTTTATTATCTTTTATAGATGTTATAAAAGTAGGCACATCAAATAAACCCTGACGGGTTTCAAATTTTTCGCTATGCTACCT